>OBJA01000264.1_pt1 | contig 49241 bp, 45 predicted proteins | sample 1519751 | NCBI WGS metagenome assembly OBJA01 (sample SAMEA3881238, study PRJEB22517) | soil metagenome | biome: lake sediment; feature: soda lake sediment; material: sediment, water from around vicinity | place: India | collected 2013-12-23 | depth 3 m
GATAAGAATCAACCTTCTTCCGGTCAGGGCGGCACAAAAGAAAGAAAAATTACGCTCGCAAATTACCATATTGTTTTTGTCTCTGGTACTGGTGGGACTTGTTTGCGGGGCGCTGTACGTACAACAACAGCGTGCAAATGACAATCTCCAGCAAGAGATAGCAGACATAAATCGCCGCAATGCTGAATTGCAGTCACGTATCGGTGAAGTGCGAAACTATGAGCGCAGAAAAGCTGATCTGGAACAGAAGCTGAGTGTATTGTCTGATCTTAAAAACCAAAAAACCGGCCCGGTGCGTTTGTTGGATGATCTTAGCGATGCTTTGCCGGACGAATTGTGGTTGACCAGTTTTTCAGAACAGAATGGTAGGATTGACCTTGCTGGTATTGCAGATACTGAGCAGCGGGTCGCTATGTTTATGGAGACTCTTGAACAATCCGAACATTACAGCAATATCGAGTTGACTGTAACTGAGCAGACCACCATCGCCAATCGAAGAATGCAGCGTTTCACCCTCAGAGGGCGAGCTGTGACTCCCGCTGCCAATTAAAGACAGGACAGAAACGATGAATCCAAAAGTTGAAAAAGTCCTCAGTCTTCCAGCCTATCAGCGATTTTTAATGTTGTTGGTGATTGCTGGTGCTATTTTTGCGGCATTTTATTTCATGGTTTATCAGGATATGCAGGAGGAACAGCAACGTCTTGAACAGCAACGCAATTCAGCACAAACAGTACTGCAGCGTAACCAGCGTATCGCCAATAACCTTGATGCTTACCGGGCAGACTACAACAATTTGTTGTTACGCCTGGATGAAGCTCTCGGTGAGTTACCCCTTGATAAAGAGATTCCGGCACTGTTGACAAAAGTCGCGACGCTGGCGCAGGAAAAAGGTCTGGACATCGTTCGGTTCCGGCCACTGGCTGAAGTGCCCCGTGATTTTTATGCGGAAGTTCCCGTTGAGTTGAGATTGTCCGGCTCGTATCATCAGGCAGCCCTGTTTTTCGATGCGGTCAGTAAAATGGAACGCATCGTCAACATCAAGGGTGTAAGAATGACTGGTGCCAGAGAAGTAGAAGGCCGTACAGCGCTGAACATTGATTGTAGTGCTATAACGTTCCGTTTTCTCGGAGACAGGTCGAACAATTAGTTGAAAGGTGGTTCACTCAGATGATGTTATACGGGTTCTCTGTAATCAAACTTTTCCTTATTGTGACCGTATCCTTTTTAATTGGTTTACCGTCTTTTCTGTGTGCCGATCAGAGTGGTGCTGCAGGTGCTGCAGAGGTTGCAGTCGAGGCGGAAACCGATGGAGAGTTTGTGTATAACCCCCGCGGTCGGCGTGATCCTTTTACGCCCTTGATAAGGCGTGATGTGCCTGCACCTTCTATACAGGTTACCAGAAGGCCCGAGGAATTGCGTGGTCCATTGGAGCGTTATGAACTGCAACAGTTGCGTCTGATTGCTGTTATGGTCGTTAGTGGTGCTCCTCGCGCCATGGTTGCAGCTCCTGATGGCAGAAGTTATACCGTGAGAATTGACGATTACGTAGGTATTAATGGCGGACGGGTCAAGGATATTCAAACCAGAGTGATGGCCATTGATGATCAAGGCCTGCGGGTTGAAAGGAATCCGGATCGCATTGTTGTTGAGGAGGTCGGCGTTGACAGCCTCACTGGGCGAACTATCAGGGAAGAGCGCTACATTGTGTTGTAGTGTATGTAAGGCTGACTACAGGGTGTGCTCCGATGACTTTTAGGGGAATTAATATGAGAAGAAGCACTGTGCTCCTCGGTATCTTGATGTTGTTTTTCAGCGCTGTCGCGGTGTCCTCTGTGACTGCTGAATCCTTGTCGACGATCAGTGTCTCCGGACAGCAGGTGACTCTGTCAGCGACCGGCGGCGTTGAACAAGTCAGATATTTTTCACTGGATTCCCCCAAGCGCCTGGTCGTTGATCTTTATGGTGTTGTTCCGGGTTCTCATGCCGCTGAAACGGCATTAACCTCCGGTTTCTCCATGCTCAGGATCGGTATACTGGAAAATCGTACACGCTTTGTCTTTGATGTTGCCGGTGATCGGTTTCCTGTTTTTAATGTTGTCACTGGAGCACAGGGTGCTGTTGTTACCTGGGAACCTGCAGAGGCAACAACCTTCTCTGCGTTGGCAGAGCCTGCTCCACAGGGTAGTGCCAAAGTTGACGCCATAGATTTTACAACGGTAGATGGACGCTCCAGACTTGTAATGACCATCAGTGGTCAAACCCAGGCAACAACACCGGTGCGCGACGGTAACCGTGTCCAATTCACATTGCCCGATACAACGCTTCCTCGCGCCTTGCGGCGTGAATTCGACACTTTCGCTTTTCCCAGCGCTATTCACTCTGCAACTCCTTATCTGGTAAATGTTGGTGGTCGTCCTGAAGTGCGGATGGTTGTGTTGCTCAAGGGTGACGTGACCTATCGTTTACAGCAAGTGGCTGAAGGTTACGCTTTTATTGTTGACGATGGTATTTATGCGCAAACAGGAGCAACCATCTCTGGAACGACTGCAATCCCTGCTGCCGGTGAGGCGATAGTGCCGACTGTATCTGTGTCGCCACCAGCTACTGCCCCGACCATCAGAACCTCAACGGGTCTGACAGTTCCTGTGTCTGGACAACGTCAGGTTGAGGGCGTGTATAGTGGTGAGAAAACATCATTGGTTTTCGATAACGCAGAAGTTCGCGACATTTTACGTCTGATAGCTGAAATCAGTGAATTGAACATCATTGCCTCTGACGAGGTACGTGGCAATGTGACTTTGCGCTTGATTGATGTTCCTTGGGATCAGGCTCTTGATCTGATTCTTGACGTTACCGGTCTGGGGATGATTCAGCAAGGTAATGTTGTACGTGTTATGCCGAGGGAAAGAATTCGTGCCATGCGCGAGGCCGAACTAACTGCTGCACGTTCAGAAGAGCAATTAGAGCCGTTAGTGACAGAAGTAGTGACAGTCAGTTATGCTGATCTAGGTAGTGTCCAACGACCGGTTGAGAATGTTCTTAGTGATCGTGGCAGTCTGACACCTGACAGTCGTAATAAGCTGCTGATTATAAGCGATGTTCCTGCCCGGATTGAACGTGCTAAAGAACTGATAGCCATTCTTGATACACCTGAGCGTCAGGTGATGATTGAAGCGCGCATTGTTCAGGTAAATTCAAATTATTCAAGAGATTTGGGCGTCAACTGGGGCTATACATATCGTGGCGTGGATCGAACAGGAGCCGGCGGAACATATGGTACTGGTGATGCCAGTAGCATTATCAACAGCGTCACTAACCTGGGCGGTGATTTCCGTGTTGCAACATCTCAAGTAGGTGGTTTAGGCGCATTGGGAGCAACTGCAGGAGTTGGATCCGCTTTTAGATTCGGTAGCAAGATTATAGACCATGGCATTCTTGACTTGCAGCTTTCTGCATTGGAGTCTGATGGTAAGGGGAAGGTTATTTCAACTCCAAGGGTTACAACATTAAATGGTGAAAGTGCGACCATCAGTCAAGGTACGACAATTCCTTATCAGACATCCGGTGCTGATGGCCCACGCACTGAGTTTGTCAATGCAGAACTGAAGTTGGAAGTCACACCCGTGATCAATCCGGATAATTCGATCATTCTTGAAATTCTTGCGACGAATGATTCACCTTCATTGACCGCTGGTGCCACTGCGCCGAGTATTGACACCAAAAAAGCTGAGACCAAAGTTCTGATTCGCGATGGTGAAACTACTGTCATTGGTGGAATCTTTGTTGAAAGTTTTCAGACAACTCAAAGCGGGGTTCCTGGTTTGATGCGGGTCCCCGGGCTTGGGTACTTGTTCAAGTCAAACAGAAGCCAGACTGTTAAGGATGAGTTGTTGATCTTTATCACCCCGCGTATTGTGCGTGACAATTAACCAGGCAATAACATCGTACAGAAAAGGGCGGGTCTGACCGCCCTTTTTTGCGTCAGGTGGCATCTTTGGACATTCTAAATGTGTCTCTTGCACAGAGAAGCTATTCAATCTGTATCGGTGACGGGATTCTTGCCGACATCGGTTCCTCTTTAATTGAACTGTCCTTTCCTCACCAGGTAGCTGTCGTTTCAAATCCGACAGTTGCTGATCTTTATGCTCCGGTGGTAATTAGCTCTCTGCAGCAGGCGGGATTTGAACCTTGTCTGATCCTGGTGCCAGACGGCGAGGATTACAAAAATTTTGAAACTTTGCAGACTGTTTACAATCAATTGCTTGAAAACAGTTTTGATCGTGGCTGCGGTTTGTTGGCCCTTGGTGGTGGTGTTATAGGCGACATGGCTGGTTTCGTTGCTGCGACATTTTTGCGGGGAATTCCTTATGTTCAGGTGCCAACTACCTTGCTGTCGCAGGTAGATAGCTCCGTCGGTGGCAAAACGGCTGTTAATCACCCCCAGGGTAAAAATCTGATAGGTGCTTTTTATCAGCCACAGCTTGTTATAATTGACGTCAGCACCCTTTCGACCTTGCCCTCCCGCGAAGTGTCTGCCGGAATTGCCGAAATAGTCAAGTATGGTGTGATTCGTGATGCGGAGTTTTTCTCCTGGTTGGAAAAACACCATCACCTGTTAATTCATCGTGACCCCGATACTCTGGTTTACGCCATCAAGAAATCTTGTCAAATCAAGGCCGATATTGTAGAAATTGATGAGCGTGAAAGCTCTGTTCGTGCTTATCTCAATTTCGGGCATACCTTTGGCCATGCGATAGAAAACCTTGCCGGATATGGTCAGTGGAAACATGGTGAAGCTGTTGCTGTCGGTATGGTTGTGGCCGCCCGGATAGCACACCATAAAGGCCTGTGTTCTGCTGAAGATGTTCAGCGGATCGAATTGCTGCTGTCTTCATTTGATTTGCCGGTCGTGCCGCCGGATTTCAGTCTAGAAAATTATGTTGCAGCAATGCAGCGTGATAAAAAAGTCAAGCAGGGGGCCTTAACCATGGTATTAAACAAGGGTATTGGTGACGTGGTTCTGGAGAAAATCGACGATGTTGCTGGATTGTTTTCAACCATTTTAAACCTTAAAGGATGATCATGACTGAACATAATCAGCAGAGTGCCCTTTTAGGGAAAATTGCAGCTTATACTGAGTTGCTGGTAAATGATCCACGTTCAACCATTTTTGTGTCCCTGGCAGAAACCTACAGAAAGCTCGGTCTTTTTGAAGATGCCAGGGACATAGTTACCAAAGGCCTTGAACTTCATCCAGATTTCGGCCCGGCGTATGTTGTGTTAGCGCGGATTGAGTGTCAGCTTGACCATTTTGATGCCTCCTGTACTGCATTTGAGCGAGCCCTCGAGCTTGATTCGAATAGTCTTGCTGCCTTTGTCGGTTATGCACGGGTCAAATTGCTCTTGCAACGACCAGAAGAAGCCCGTGAACTGCTCCTGCGGGCGCGTACCCTAAGCCCTGCCGACCCGATTATCAACAAAATGCTGCTTGGTTTGCCCGATGTGACACCGTCAAGCCAAGAGCCGGAACAGATAATTACCGACGAGCCGGCAAAAAAGAATTTGACATCGCTAGCCTCATCCACACTTGCTGATCTTTATCTTGTTCAGGGTTTGACTGACAAGGCGTTGGCTCTTTATCGACAATTATTATCCAGAAATCCGGATGATCTGGATTTGCGTCGTAAGATCAGGGAATTGGAGGGTCGTGATGACCAGGCTTTATTGGCAGAAGAGGTCGTCGCAGAACCTGATACTGATAAGATCGAGACAGTTGAAATTCAAGAGGATGAGCAGTTAACTCCACCTGAATCTACCATTGATTCCGGTGTTGAGGCTGCTCCAGAGCAAACACATGAAACATCTTTTGATGTGTCAGCTGATTCGTTGACGTCTGAAGATCAATACCTTGACGCACAGGATCATCCTCAATCTGATTATGATACTGGTATTATGCAGGAAGAGCCATTGTCTGAGACTGTGTCTGAAGTTGGCTCGGCACTGGAATCTGAGTCGGACCCGGGCGATTTCACTACTCAACCCTTATCAGATTCCTCTGATTCTGCAGACACAAACCTTGAGGCTTTAGAGATTCTGAATCAATGGCTTGAAACTATTCGTAAGAGGAGAGAACATGTTTGATGTCGTTCTGAAGAAAATAGTCAATCAATGTCCCGGTGCTGTCGGGGCTCTCATCATGGGTTTTGACGGGATCGGCATCGAGGAATTCGTAGCTGATGACAACGATCTTGATCTGACGTTGGTAGGGATCGAGTATTCGAATATTGTTAAGGAAATTCGTCATACCAGCGAGATCTTGAAAATTGGCAACTTGCACGAAGTTTCGATCAAGTCGGAGAAGTTTTACGTTATTATTCAGTCGGTAACGGATGAATATTTTGTTGCACTGGTGATTAAACGCTCCGGTAATTTCGGTAAAGGGCGCTATCTGTTGTTGCGCGAGTCTTTTGAGTTGAAACAGGCGTTGTCCTAACATGAAGATAGCTGTCATTAATGGTCCAAATTTAAATCTGCTAGGAACGCGTGAACCACAGGTATATGGTTCACAGACACTAGATGAGATAATGTCAGAGCTGGCTAGTGAGGCACGATCCCTGAAATGTGACTTGATTATCAATCAGTCAAACCATGAGGGGGTTCTCATTGATCATGTCCACGCCGCTCTTGTTGCTGATTGCTCCGGCATTATTATTAATCCGGGTGGCTATACCCACACAAGTGTGGCCCTGCGCGATGCGGTGTCCTCCGTAGCCCTTCCAACAGTAGAAGTCCATTTGTCAAACATTCATGCCCGGGAGTCTTTTCGCCATCACTCCTATACTGCTGCTGTGGCCGTTGGTCAGATTTGTGGTTTCGGTGCCTATGGTTACCATCTGGCGTTGCGCGCTTTGATGAATATCCAGCAAACCAGGAGCAGAAGTGTCTGAGCGGAAGGAACAGATACGTCATCTGCTATCATCTGAACAACTCGATGCCTTATTGATTTTCGGTCAGGCTGACCTGCGTTATCTCTGTGGTTTTACCGGTAGTGACGGGGTCTTGTTTGTTTCGAAGCATCGTTCAGTTTTCCTGTCTGATTCACGCTATCAACAGCAGGCCCACCATGAAGTTGCAGCTGACGAAATTCGCTGTTATAAGAGCAAGCTGCAGGCACTAGCTGATCTATTTGCTGAAACAGGGTGTCAGCAAATAGCTTTTGATGGACGACGTTTAAGTGTTTCGCAGTACCTTGATTTGCAGCGTCTTTGCCCTCCAGGAGTGATCTTTACACCATTGACAGATCAGTTGGAGTCTCTTCGCGCTATCAAGCAGTCTGATGAGCTGACTTTTCTTAGACGAGCGGCTGAACTGAATCGTCTTGCCTTTGAAGAAACCCTGCCGACAATTCGTACCGGCGTCACAGAGCGGGAGGTTGCTCTTGCGCTTGAATTCAATCTGAAAAAGCTCGGAGGGGAAGTTAATTCCTTCGATTTTATCGTTGCTTCAGGCCCGCGTGGGGCGTTGCCGCACGGTGTTGCCGGTAACAAGATCATTCAAGCCGGAGACTTGGTTACTATCGATTTTGGAACCCGCGTTGGGGGCTACCATTCAGATGAAACTGTTACTGTGGCTGTCGGTTCTGTTACCGGAAAGCTTCGACAAATTTTTGATATTGTGCTAGAAGCACATGATTCAGCAATTGCAGCCGCTGGAGCCGGCATTCGCGCTTGTGATCTTGATGCCATTGCCCGCGATCTGATTGTCCGTAAAGGTTTCGGCGACTATTTTGGTCATGGTCTTGGACACGGGGTTGGTTTGGAAGTACATGAATTTCCGGTTCTTAACGGAAAAAGTGATACTGTTTTGACCAGCGGCATGGTTGTTACGATTGAGCCGGGCATTTATCTGCCCAATATTGGTGGTGTGCGTATAGAGGACACAATCCTGATTACAGATGATGGTCATGAGTGCCTGACTTCTATTCCAAAGCAATTTCGGCAACTGCCACCTTGAACTGTTAAACCCTTCAACAAGTATTTATGTCTGTGCGAGTCGCTATCGTGGCATGACGGAGGAAACCGATGGAACTAAAAGATCTTAAAACATTGATTAAAACTATTACCGAAACAGATATTACCGAGTTTTGTATGGAAAGTTCACTGGGCAAGATTCAGATCAAGCGCGGCCCGGATAAAGAAATTGTTTATGCCGCCATGCCGGCTTCCGCTCCGGTTGCTGCCGCACCTGTAACGTCCGCACCCGTTGCTGCACCTGCGACTGCGACTCCCGAAGCTGATCTGAGCAGCAAGTATGAGGCTATCCCTTCTCCGATTGTTGGGACCTTCTATCGTAAACCGTCGCCGGAAGCTGAACCCTTTTGCAAGACCGGTGACATTGTCGAAGCGGGTCAGGTCCTGTGTCTGGTAGAAGCAATGAAAATGTTCAACGAGATCGAAGTCGAATTCAAATGCAAGATCGTTGAAGTCGTGAAGGACGATGCCGCTCCTGTAGAGTATGGCGAGACACTGTTTTTGGTTGAACGGCTGTAGTACATGCCCGGTGTCACAAGTAAGAAAGACACGATTCACGCAGGAGTGATAACAGATGTTTCATAAAATACTGATTGCCAACCGCGGAGAGATTGCCCTGCGCATTATCCGTGCCTGTAAAGAGATGGGGATCAAAACCGTTGCGGTTCATTCAATGGCTGATCATGAAGCTTTGCATGTGAGTCTTGCTGATGAAAGTATTTGTATCGGCCCGACGCCCAGCGCTTTGAGCTACCTCAATATGAAGGCGATTATCAGCGCTGCAGAAATTGCTGATGCTGACGCTATCCACCCGGGGTACGGTTTTTTGTCAGAAAACGCTGAATTTGCTGAAATCTGTGAAGAATGCGGTATCACATTTATTGGCCCTTCAGCCGAGAGCATGCGCTTGATGGGAGACAAAATTACTGCCCGTAAAACGGTTACGGCCGCCGGAGTGCCGATTCTGCCGGGTACCAACAAGAGCATTCAGAGTACCAAGGAGGCCCAGCAGATTGCTGAAGAAATCGGCTATCCGGTAATTATAAAGGCCTCTGCCGGTGGCGGTGGTCGCGGCATGAAAATTGTTCATTCGCCGGCGTCATTGGCCAATGCCCTGGCAACTGCACGATCTGAAGCCCAGGCCGGCTTTGGTCGTGCCGATGTCTACATTGAAAAATTTTGCGAGCATCCCCGCCACGTCGAAATACAGGTACTTGGTGACAAGCATGGTAATGTCATTCACCTGGGCGAACGGGACTGCTCTATTCAGCGCCGACATCAGAAGTTGATTGAAGAAGCACCTTGTCCGGTACTCACACCGGAGTTGCGTGAAGAAATGGGTTCCTGCGCTGTTGCTGCGGCCAAGGCCGCCGGCTATTCCAGCGCCGGTACCGTTGAGTACCTCCTTGATACGGATGGGCGTTTCTATTTTATGGAAATGAATACTCGTGTCCAGGTTGAACATCCGGTAACGGAAATGGTGACAGGGGTCGATATTATCAAGGAACAGATTCGCTCTGCCGCCGGCATTCCCCTGCGCTTCAAGCAGGAAGACATCGTGATAAAGGGTCACTCCATCGAATGTCGAATCAATGCCGAAGATCCGGAAAAATTTACCCCCTTCCCCGGCAAGATCACCGGCTATCATACCCCCGGCGGCATGGGAGTGCGTATCGAAAGTGCCATGTATGACCAGTACACCGTTTTGCCTCATTATGACTCGATGATTGGTAAATTGATTGTCCACGCAGATACCCGTGACGAGGCGATAAAAAGAATGTCTATGGCCCTCGATGAGTACATCATCGAAGGAATAAAGACCACCATTCCATTTCATAAAAAAATGATGGCCAACAAAGATTTTATCGACGGGAATTTTGATACAAACTTTCTGGAACGCACTAAAATTTGATCGGACCGGAATGACATGTCAGCGAGCAGGACAGGAGAAAACACCCTGTCCTGTTTTTTTGAGGGATTCAGTATGGCGGACTCTGATTCAATACTGACATTAGGGTATATCAGCTACCTGAATTGTGTACCCTTTTTTGGGCGGATCAAAGAGCAGGGGTTTGTCGGTAGACTTGTTCCCGGCGTTCCTTCAGAGCTCAATCGCATGCTTCAGGCCGGTGAGATTGACGCCAGTCCTTCCTCGTCGTTTGAATATGCCCGCAACTGGCGCGACTATCTGTTGCTGCCCGGACATTCCATCTCTTCGATCGGTAGCATTGCCAGTGTCCTCTTGTTCTCTCCCGTCAGTCCTCAGCACCTGGGTGGTGTAGAGATTGCCCTGACCGGCGAATCAGCTACCTCTGTCAATTTGCTGGAAATTCTTTTACGCGATTACTATGGGCTGTCCCATGTCGTTACCAAGACCTCTGGTGGTTCTGTTGAAGAGCTGGTCAGGAAAGGCACTCCAGCTCTGTTGATTGGTGATCGAGCTCTGAAGCTTGCTGCTGCCGTACCGGCAGGGGTGAAAACCTATGATCTGGGTGCATTATGGCATCAGCATAGCGGGTTGCCCTTTGTCTTTGCTTTATGGATGGTTCGACGGGCTTCTTTGCCTCGCCATCGTTCGGCTCTGCAAAAACTTGCCGGACAATTGCTGTGCGCTCGTCGGGAAGTTCTGCAGCAACCCCATGATTTTGCCGCCGTTGCCGCACAAGAAACCGGACTGGCACCTGAAGAAATTGTTAACTACTGGAATACCATCAGTTATGATCTTGAAGATGATCATTTAAGAGGTCTGCGGTTATTTTTCCAGCGTTGTTATCAACATGGCCTCCTGCCGGAGAACGCCAACCTTGATTTCATCGAATAGTCGCATATGCCGGTGCCCAAAACGTTTTTGCAGTTGACAGGGTCGGCGTAATCACTAAGATAGGTCACGCGCCCGGGTGGCGGAACTGGTAGACGCAAGGGACTTAAAATCCCTCGGGAGTAATCCTGTACGAGTTCGATTCTCGTCCCGGGCACCATAAAATAATCTTGGCTAGTCCAAGCAAATCTAAAAAGCCTCGAAATTCGGGGCTTTTTTCTTTTTAATCTCCTTATTTTTATCCTCGTTTGTCTTATTTTGTCCATTGACATACCCCCATTATGGGGGTACGATTTCTTTAAAAGTACCCCTATCCCTAAAACACCTACCCCTAAAGGTGAAATTATGGCGAGACAAACTAAGCCTCTTTCGGATGTGCAAATCAGAAATTCAAAGCCTGTTGAGGGCAAAACAGTGAAAATATTTGATGGTGACGGGCTTTTTTTGATGATTTCTCCATCAGGATCTAAAGGCTGGCGTTTCAAGTTTCGTTTGCATGGGAAAGAAAGGCTGATGAGCTTCGGTACTTATCCAGAAATCAGCCTGTTAGAAGCACGAGAAAAGCGCCTGGAGGCAAGAAAATTGGTTGCAAAGGGAATAGATCCTATTCAGGTTAAGCAACAACAGGCCCAGCTGCAACGTGACATCCATGAAAATACTTTCCAGAGGGTAGCGGAAGAATGGTTGCCACTTCAAAAGGACTTGGCAGACAGTACCCGCAAGATGATTCAGGCAAGGCTTGATAGAGATATTTACCCGGCTATAGGAAAATTGCCTATCAGCTCAATTAAACCGAAAATTATTCTTGATGGCGTTATCCGGCCCATGGAGCAGCGCGGGGCAGGTGTATTGTCAAGGCGGGTAAAGTCTATCATGTCGCAAGTGTTTGCCTACGCTGTTGGGTGTGAGTATGTTGATCGCAACCCCACGGCAGACATTGCCGGGCTTTTGCAAAAAATAGATCGCGGACACATGGCAGCAGTGACCGATCCGGGTGAGCTTTCAGCCCTTTTAAAGTCAATTGATGGCTATGAAGGGAGTTTATCGGTCAAGTGTGCTTTACAATTGCTCCCGCTGCTGTTTGTGCGCCCTGGGGAGCTTCGGACTATGCGCTGGCAGGATATTGATCTGGACGCTAAAGAGTGGCGGTTTGTGGCACCAAAAACCAAGACAGAACGAATTGTTCCTTTGTCGCGGCAGTCTATTGAGATTCTTGAAAAACTAAAACCACTTACCGGCCAATTGCAGCTGTGCTTTCCATCAATCCGATCTGTGATGAAGCCACTCAGCAATAACACGTTCAACGCAGCCTTCCGGCGCATGGGTTACGACCAGCAGACAGTGACGGCCCATGGGTTCAGAGCTACGGCACGAACGATCATGGATGAGGTTCTACAGCAGCGCGTCGATCTGATTGAACATCAGCTGGGTCACACGGTCAAGGATGCCCTCGGGCGAGCTTACAACCGAACTTCACACCTGCCTGAACGTCACAAGATGATGCAGCGCTGGGCCGATTATCTGGATATGCTGAAAGCTGGCGGCAAGGTGATCCCGTTACGGCGTAACGATGGTAGAGAGTGATGGCGCTTTCACCAGCAAAACGGCTGTGACGGATACTGACAGAATAGGGTGGAGGCCATGGCGACGGAAATTTTCGCAGGTTGTGTGCTTGGTTGAGTTCGGCACCTTAGGGAGCTCAGTTAAGCACACTGTGATCACCTGGAAGATTGTGGAGATAATAATATGGATGAGATGATTTCATTTTCTGAGTTCAGTAAATTTTTTTACAAAAATGGGGTATGGCATTTTTCTGGCCTTATCGTCAAGCAGCAGTCTGTGTGGTTAGGGGTTTTTGACGGATGTATAAACGAATCTGACCGTCAGGTTAAATTGGATGAAATGATTACCTTTCTTTCTTCTGTGGAATTTGAACAGCTAACAAAACATTCAAAAAAGGATCCGATGTTGCCATTGCTAACATTTCCCTGCACCAAAAAAGAGCTTCGAGAATTTATTTTATGGGCGATAGATGTGGGACATATGCACAGAGACGAATGTGTTGGTGATGTAAAGAAGCTTATATCCTGTTCAGAGTCTGCCGAGAAAATAGTAGAAAAAGGCCTACGGGACGGTCTTACCAAAGAGGTGATCGCAAAGAAGGTTGATGAGTGTTTTGACGGAGAAGATAGGATTACTGATAAGGCTTTAGGACAAATGTTGGCAGGAGGAAGGGCTTTGTCAGATGACGGATATATAACCCTTGCCAGAAGGTCTAGAAAAATAAAAAAGTAATGGCCGGATAAATGGCCGAATAAATAATTTATTGATCATAAGAGACCGTAGTTACGGTCTTTTTTTTTGCCTTTAATTTGCCCATTGATTGGCCATGCATGGCCAAGCCTATGTTTTCGACCATCCCCGGACAATAAAGTCCAACAGCTTATGGATGGAGGCGAAAATGGGTGATCGATGGATGACAGATCGACAGGTTGCTGAAGCTTTGGGAATAGGACGAAGCACTGTTTGGCTTTGGTCAAAGCAAGGACTGTTACGTCCTATAAAAATTGGGCCGCGAACTACTCGTTTTAGGGTAGAGGACGTGGCACTGATCGGAGGGGGTGAAACTGATGAGAATTAAAAAGAAAACCCCCGGCGACTATCCGGGGGCTTCGAAAACTTGTCACAGCCGAGGAGCTAGACAGGTTCAATATCCCACAAAAACGACAAAAAATCAAGCAGTTCCAGTACCAGGCACGGCATTAACCGCTTTCCTGAAGCGCTACAAGCACGACCTGTTACAGCTTGAGTGCTCCCGCGAAGTTTCACGAATCGTTGAGAATGTTGACCAGCTTCTTATTATGGCGGAAGGGGGCGGTCATGTTCGATAAATTCAAAGAGGCCATGCAGCAAGCTGGCATATCACCACCACCGAATATTCAAGCTGACGGAACCCTTCACCGCTTTCATGTCGAAGGTGACAAGCAACGATCTGAAAACGGTTGGTATGTTTTACATGACAGCGGTTCTTTCCAGAATGGAACCTTTGGCTGGTGGAAGGATTTGGGTAATTTTCACAAATGGGGCAGCAAGGCATACACAGCGCTTACCGATAAAGAGAAAGCCTGCTACAGGGCAAACCTGGAAGCCGAAAGAAGCCAGCGAGAAGCTGAACAGGCGAGGGTTCATGCCGAATGCCGAATAAAGGCAAGCCGGATCTGGAAGCAGTCAAAACCAGCACAAGAAGATCAACCGTATCTGGAGCGGAAGGGGATCAAGGCGAACGGTCTACGACAATACAAAGATGCGCTTGTCATTCCGGTCAGGGACAGCGGCGGCACTCTTCATGGTCTGCAATTCATCGACCCGGACGGTGGGAAAAAGTTTCTGACCGGAACAGCCAAGGCGGGGAATTACCATTCTATCGGTGGCAAGCCTGAGACAGTCTTATATCTGGCAGAAGGATACGCTACAGCAGCAACAATCCAAGAAGCAACAGGGCAACCAGTGGCGGTTTGTTTTGATGCTGGCAACCTGAAGCCAGTTGCGGAAGCGCTGCGGGAAAAATTCCCTGATATTAAAATCGTCATCTGCGCCGACAATGACACCGGCTCCAAGGGTAACCCCGGACTTACCAAAGCAACAGAGGCAGCAAAAGCGGTCGGCGGTCTACTGTCAGTGCCGAACTTTCCAGAGGGTATAACCGGGACAGATTTTAACGATCTGGCTGCGGCGGTCGGTATTGATGAGGTCAAGCGGCAGATTCTGACAGCAAAAAAGCCTGAAACTTTAGCAGAATTAGCAGGTTTAGCAGAACCCTTGCCGTTGCGGCGATCATTGCCACCAGCAGAGCAGTTTCCCCTGGATGCGTTGCCACACGTCCTGCGCAATATGGCCGACTCGATCATTGACGTTGTTCAGGCACCAGCAGCAATGGTGGCGCAAAGTCTGTTAATTGGTTCAGCCTTGGCGGTGCAGTCTCTGGCCGACATTACCATCGATGGACGTCAGTTTCCCCTGTCCCTGTTTGCTGTTTCCATTGGCGAATCAGGCGAACGCAAGAGCGCCACCGACAACATTGTTTTGGCTCCACACCGAAAGTATGAACGGGCACTGATGGATCAGGCGAAACAGGAGCAGATTGAATTTATCGCGGCTCATGCAGCATGGACAAAAGCCAAAGATCAGGTTCTGAAATCCAAAGAAGGAGACATCCGTCGGGAACTGATGGCACTGGGCCCGGAACCGTTGCCACCCATCAAAGGGCAGATCATCACTGAAGAACCAACTTATGAGGGCATTGTTGTACTGCTACAGCACGGGCAACCATCCATTGGAATTTTCAGCAGCGAAGGTGGCCGCTTTGTCGGTGGTCACGCCATGAACCAAGATAATCAGCTCAAAACAGCGGCAGGACTATCTAAACTCTGGGACGGCGGTCCTATTGATCGAACCCGAAGCAAGGACGGCAATATTTTATTGTATGGCCGACGTTGTTCGGTTCATCTGATGTTGCAACCGGGAATCTCTGGCCGACTGCTGGCAAATCAGACACTGGAGGATCAGGGACTATTGTCGCGTTGTTTGACCTGCTACCCACAAAGCACCATCGGCACCCGTCTTTATAAGTCTGTTGATCTTAACAACACCATCGAGGCAAGGCGCTATTTTTCAACGATGATGGCGTTGCTCGAATACCCGCAACCCATAGCAGACGGGGAGCGCAACGAGCTGAATCCGCGACAAATGACACTGACAAACGATGCCAAAGGGGAATGGATCAAGTTTCATGATCATGTTGAATTGCTTTGCAGGGAAGGAGAGGCACTTTCACTGATTAAAGGTTTCGCCTGCAAGACAGCAGAGCAGGCGGCGCGGATCGCAGGCAATCTGGCAATTGTCAACGACCCGGCACAAACCACCATCACCAAGTTGGAGATTCAGGCCGGAATTGCAATCGCACAATTCTACCTTGGCGAATCACTGCGATTGTTCCATAGCAGTGCCGACGACCCAGAGCTGCTACTTGCCGAAACCTGTTTGACATGGGCGTCGGAGCAAGGCGGATTGTTCAGCTTGCCTTGTCTGTATCAGCGCGGACCGAATCGCGTCAGAGATAAAAAAACAGCGCAGCGCATTGTCGGGATTCTGGAGCAGCACCGACGGATCAGGATAATTGATGGCGGTGCAATCATCGACGGGAAAAAGCGGCGAGAGGCCTGGGAGGTGGCAACGTGAGTCTATTCCCTAAATTTATTTTCAACAGTGAACCCCCCGCTAAACCTGCTAAACCTGCTAAACCTGAACCATCAAACAGGCAAACTTTAGCAACTTTAGCGACTTTAGCGGGGGGGGGCGTCAGAAAATATCAATCAGCCACCCGTCGAAACTTTCCCCGAGTGGCAGCGGGACCTGTGCGAAGCTCATGCAGATTTCAATAACTGGCGGGGGTGTTGTTCTGTAAGTCTGGATGACTGCCTCATCAGCAAGGTCATCGAATCCGGCGGCAATCTGGATCAACTGCGCGGCCTTAATCTGGGTCATGGGATCACCACCGATGCCGTCATCGACCTGTGGCTCGAAACCGGCGAACCGGTAGGGGCTTTAATAAATCAACCGGCATGGCTTGTCTGTATGGCTGAACACCTAGCTGCACAACGATTGTTGGAGGTCGGCGATATTATTGAGTGTGTAGAAACAGTCAATTGGCTTTAATGCGGAGCAGAACCTTTCACTTTAACTTTGTTCATTCGTGTTGTCGATATGGTGTTATTTCTGAGCTGTACCGTTGTTGGCTTCTGGTTTGGTAGCCGGGGAATCTTCAAGAATAAACGAAAACTCACCGGAGTTTTTGGGCTTTGTTTTTACAATTCTCTTGGTTAAGTGCCACACCCAATAAAGGAAACCGAAAACAACGACGCCGCGCAAGATGGAACTGATAATTGAATATCCAACAATCTCTGTTTCAATGGCACGCCATAAGCCGTAAAGGAACAGGGCGAAGATGAAAGAAACAGCGAGAATGGTCCAACGCAATGCTTGCTTCAGTGTATATTTCATAAAACCCTCCCTCGTTATTTGTAAGACAGGCAGACCGATACCTTTCTGCTTCGATTTCCACCGATCGATCTGATAGTTTCGAATTTTGCTGAGGTCAGATCGGTTTTGAACTGTTACAGAAAATAAGATTGTCATGGTGCTACAGGGCGTCGTTTAGATCTTCCAGGAACGATTCCAGCGTTTGTTCCTTCAACACTTTCCCCGCTGCCTTGGTCGGACTGTTGCTTCCCGTCGCGTCGAGTCGTGCCAGTAGATTGTTCAGCCGGTCGGCTCGGTACACCATGGCTTTCGCCATGTCTCTTGCTGTCCGTGCTGCTTCCATCCGGATTGCCGACCCTAGATCCGGGTATGTCGATTCGATCAGGTCTTGTGGATTCTGGCCGTTGTCCAGGCTTTGTTGGATTAGGCTGTCCAATTTGTCCACCATCAACCAACTCAATGTTTCCAGATCCGCTTTCGGCCTTAGCGTTGTTTTCAACGCGAACGCCCTGCGTTCCGGTAGATCCATGTTTTTTGGCATCCAAGCTTTCGGTAAATCGGTCATTGCATAAACTTTCCTTTTTAAGCCATCTCATCAAAGCTGTAGGCTTAGGTGTGCTCGTTGATTGGGCGCAATTGCCGGATTCTGTTGTTGTACATGAAATGACACAAATAGAGACTATTCTCGGGCAATTTAGCACCTATAAGGTGTTTTGAGCTAGTCAAAAAGCACATATTATTCCCATATGTGCCCTCAAACATTACATGCAGATATTAAGAAGCTGATTGGCAAAAGAATCAGAAGCCTTCGGAAAAACAAAGGCTGGAGTCAGGAGCATCTGGGTGAACACTCAGCTCTCAGCTACAAGTTTATCGGCGAGATTGAGCGTGGAGTAGTGAATCCAAGCCTGGAAACCTTGGTGAGCATTGCCGGTGGCCTTGGGGTTGAAGTTGCTGAGTTGTTTTCTGCTGGGCCACATTTAGTCATTTCTGAGAAGGAACAGAAAAAAGCTAAGGCTGCTTTGACAGAACTAGAGAAGATCCTGCGCCCCGGCAATTGATTATCTCACCACCGGATTATTTTCCTTGATTTTGCTCACGACTGATATACCGCAATGGTCATCGCTCGCATCTTTTGTTGTGCAGAAAGGGAGTGATCGAGCCTAAAAGCTCTACTCCACCTGCCACACCTGTTTGGTCAGCACATCACACGCAGTCAATGTTTTGCCGTAAACAGCACCGGTATCCAGATAGTAGCGTCCTGGCTCAAAGTAAGGCCCACCGTCGGTGGTTGGATGATGGCCCACCACATAAATGTCACCGTCCCGTCCTGGTGGTGACATTCGCTCCCACATCAGCACAAAGGGATCCTGCATCTCCAGGGGAATACCCGGTTCAGCTCCTGCATGAACAAAAATGAAATGTCTAAATCGCCACCAAAGGCGGGTTGATTGTAAGAAGTAGATATGTTCTTCAGGTATCTCGGTTAATGACGAGATGCCATAACTGCGCAGGGTTTCCTGCCCACCATTACTTAAAAAGACGATGATGTCCGATTCAAAGGCGCGTTCCTTGTAGGTTGTTGACTGGTCGCGCAGTAGATCCCCGGTCATGGACCCATCCTCGATCAGAGCATCAAGCAACATCTGATCATGATTGCCCCGAATAAAGATGGTTTCCGGAAACTCTTCATGGAAACTGATCAGGCGGTCAACCACCCCTTTGCTGTTCTTGCCCCGGTCAATGTAATCACCTAGAAAGACGAAGCGATCTTCACCTGTCGGTTCAATAGTATTGAGCAGCCGGTTGAGTTTATCCAACTCGCCGTGAATATCACCGATGGCTATTAGTCTGGCGGGACAGTCTTGAGCCATTCTTATATCCTCTTTCTGTCTGGAGAGGGGCTTTGTTGCCGAATCTGCTCAACCAATGCCTCTCGAAAGCGTTCAAGATTTGATTCGCTTGCGTCGTTGTTAGTTTTCGAGCCTCTACCTTGACGCACAACCCGATCCATAGCGCATGGATGGCGGCGAGTGGTTCAGAGTCTGGATCGTTGGTCAGCATCTGCTCCCACTTCTGTATTTCTACAGGATCATGGCAGTAATCGGTGTTGTATTCACTGGCAACAGTGATCGATACCGAGAAGAGGGCTACCAGTAAAGCAGTAATGATTGGTTTCATGATGATACCGATCTGAAGCAGGGGATTGATGGAGTGCCAAAATAAAAAACCCCTCGTGCTGCCGGAGGGGGGGGCGGCACGAAGGGTTTAGAGGTGCGTATAGCCCCCTTGGTTGTAAACATAATCAATCATGAGAGCTCATGCAAGGGAAAACGGGTTTCGATGCCGAGGTGCTTTTGTCTTTTGAGGTTGGGTCCAAAAGTGATAACCTGCCAAATCACTGCCTTCTGAAGCTGTTAGGCACGTTCGAGTGAAACCCAGTAATAAAATATTCTATCTCTAAAACTCACACTGAGGGGGCTCAATGAACCAGCAAGCCTTATCATCTCTTCTTTGGTCCGTCGCCGATCTGCTGCGTGGCGATTACAAACAATCGGAATATGGTCGGGTGATTCTGCCCTTTACGGTGCTGCGGCGCTTAGATTGTGTGCTTGAATCCACCAAGGCGGAGGTACTACAGGAACACCAGGAGAAAGAAAAGCTGGGCATTAACCCGGAACCTTTCGCCCTGCGCAAGGCCAAGCAGGGCTTTTACAACTGGTCTCCCCTCGACATGAAGAAGCTGATGGGCGACCAGGATCATATCAAAGAAAATCTATTCTCCTACGTCCAGTCTTTTTCAGAATCCGTCCGCGATATTTTCGAGCGTTTCGATTTCTATACTCAGATTGAACGCCTTTCCAAAGCCGGTCTGCTTTACCTGGTGACGGAGAAGTTTGCCGGTGTAGACCTCCATCCGGAGAAAGTCAGCAATGCGCAGATGGGATTGGTCTTTGAAGAGTTGATCCGCAAGTTCGCCGAGATTTCCAACGAGACGGCTGGGGAGCACTTCACCCCGCGTGAGGTCATCCGGTTAATGGTCAATCTGATCTTTCTGGAAGACGATGATGCACTGACCAAGCCGGGTATCGTTCGCACCATTTACGATCCAACCGCCGGAACCGCCGGTATGGTTTCTGAAGCCGGTGAATATCTGGCCGAACTCAATCCCAAAGCCCGCCTGATTATGCACGGCCAGGAACTCAACGACGAATCCTATGCCATTGCCAAGGCCGACCTGCTGATCAAGGGTCAGGACATCAGCAATATGGTGGCAGGCAACACCCTTTCTGATGATGGTTTCCCCCATACAAAGTTCGACTATATGTTGTCGAATCCGCCCTTTGGCGTGGAGTGGAAGAAGGTGCAGAAGGTTGTCGTTGATGAGCATCAGAAGAAGGGCTTCAACGGTCGCTTCGGGCCGGGTCTGCCTCGGGTGTCCGATGGCTCGTTACTGTTTCTGCTGCACCTGGTCAGCAAGATGCGCCCTGCCGTTGATGGTGGTAGCCGTTTTGGCATTGTTCTGAACGGGTCACCCCTCTTTACCGGCGGTGCTGGTTCCGGGGAAAGTGAAATTCGGCGCTACATGCTGGAAAACGATCTGGTGGAAGCGATTATCGCCCTGCCGACGGATATGTTCTACAACACTGGCATTTCGACCTACGTGTGGATTGTGACCAACCGCAAACCCGAGGAGAAAAAGGGCTACGTGCAGTTGGTTGACGCCTCCAGCTTCTGGCAGAAAATGCGCAAAAGCCTTGGCAGCAAGCGTAAAGAAATGAACCCGGAGCACATCGCTACCGTCACAAAAATGTTCGGCCATTTCAGCGAAGCCTGGCTGGCGACGGTGTTTGATGCCGATGGCAAGGAGATTAGCCGTCAGGTGCTGATGCCGGGGGAAAAAAACCGCAAGCTCCGGAAGGAGGCAAGGTCAAGGTGGTGCCGATCTCCAAGTTATTCAAAAATCAGGATTTTGGTTATCGCACCATTACTGTTGAGCGCCCTCTACGTGATGACAACGGCAAGATCGTATTAAGCCAGCGCGGCAAGACCAAAGGCCAGCCGCAGCCGGACTCCAGCTTGCGGGACACGGAGAACGTGCCACTGTCGGAAGATGTGGAAGAGTATTTTAAGCGCGAAGTCCTGCCTCATGCGCCTGATGCCTGGATTGATCACGACAAGACCAAGGTTGGCTATGAGATTCCCTTCAACCGGCATTTCTATGTCTTTGAGCCGCCACGTTCCTTGGAAGAGATCGATGCTGACCTTAACGTGGTGACGGGCAACATCGTCCGGATGATCGGGGAGTTGTCGGCATGAGTTTTCCGCGTTATGAGAAATACAAGGATTCCGGGGTTGATTGGCTGGGCGAGGTGCCGGAGGGGTGGGAGGTTTTCCACTTAAGACGACTGTTTGAAATTTGCAAGCGTATAGCGGGCGAAGAGGGTCATGAAGTGCTGTCAATAACCCAAAAGGGGATTCGTATCAAGGATGTAGATAGTGGCGACGGTCAGTTGTCTATGGATTATTCCAAATATCAGCTTGTAGAGCCTGGCGACTTTGCCATGAACCACATGGACCTTCTCACTGGCTATGTAGACATATCACTTTATTCCGGGGTAACAAGCCCTGATTATCGGGTCTTCCGCCTATTGAATAGTCATGAACACCACGGGCAATATTTTCTCTATTTGTTTCAAAATGCCTATAAACAGAAAATCTTTTTCCCGTTTGGGCAAGGTTCAGCACAGTTAGGTCGATGGAGATTGCCTACTGATGAGTTTAAGGCTTTTTGCTTGCCTGTTCCTTCAATAGACGAACAACGTACCATCGCCACCTTCCTCGACCACGAAACCGCTAAGATCGACGCTCTGGTATCCGAGCAGGAAAAACTCATCGAACTGCTCAAGGAAAAGCGCCAGGCGGTGATTTCCCATGCAGTGACCAAGGGGCTTGATCCGAATGTGAAGATGAAGGATTCGGGAGTTGAGTGGCTGGGGGATGTGCCGGAGGGGTGGGTGGTTTGTGCTCTCAAGAGAATTGCGGACTTTAGAAGTGGGGAGTCTATTACATCAGAGGACATAGAGACCGAAGGTATTTATCCTGTATTTGGTGGGAATGGCCTTAGGGGATTTACAGAGAATTATACTCATGAAGGGACTTATGTTCTTATTGGGCGACAGGGAGCATTGTGCGGGAATATAAATTATGCTTCTGATAAATTTTGGGCTTCTGAGCACGCAATAGTCGTTTCTCCAAGGTTAGAACTTCAGCCTTTTTGGTTTGGTGAAATGTTGCGAACCATGAATCTCAATCAATATTCTATTTCAGCAGCACAGCCTGGTTTATCTGTTGAAACGATTTGTAATTTGTTTGCTCCGATACCGCCTCTCCATGAGCAGCAAGCCATCGCTACCTTCCTCGACCACGAAACCGCCAAAATTGATACCCTCATCGAAGAAGCCCAAAAAGCCATTGAACTGATGAAAGAACGCCGCACGGCGCTGATTTCCGCCGCTGTCACCGGCAAGATCGATGTCAGGGGGTATCGCCCCGCAGAAGAGACGGAGGGAGCATGAACGCCACGATTGGAAAATTGCAGCGCGTTCCATTGCGTGAAGTCTGGAAGCATGAAGCCTATGACTTTACCCAGTGGTTGCAGGACAATATTGATGTCCTTAACGCCGTTATTGGACTCAATCTGATCAATGTCGATAGGGAGCAAGCCGCCGGGACGTTCAGCGTGGACTTGGTGGCAGAAGACGAAGGTGGTGGCACGGTGATCATTGAAAACCAGTTGGAGAAGAGCAACCACGATCACCTTGGTAAGCTCATCACCTACCTGACGGCCATGGGGGCAAAAGCCGCCGTCTGGATTGTCTCAGAACCAAGGCCGGAACACGTTGCTGCTATTGCCTGGCTGAACGAGTCTACCAGTGCTGATTTTTATCTGGTAAAGGTGGAAGCTGTGCGTATTGGTGAATCGCCCGCAGCACCCTTGCTCACCGTGATTGTTGGACCCTCTGAAGAAACAAAGACCGTAGGACACCAGAAGAAAGAACTGGCAGAGCGGTATGAGATTCGTCGTACCTGGTGGCGACGCCTGGTGGAACACCCTGAAGCAAGGCTGCATGCGCATATTACGCCGGGAACCTATTCCTGGATTGGCACATCGTCCGGGGTACGTGTTTGGGGCTGAACTATGCCGTAACGCAAGACAGTAGTTCTGCCGAACTTTATATTGACCGGGGCAAGGATGCGGAAGAAGAGAACAAGCGGATCTTCGACCAGCTCTACAGCCACCATGAAGAGATAGAAAAGGCCGTGTCTCTGCCCATATCGTGGGAACGGCTGGATGGTCGCCGAGCCTGCCGGATCAAGGTATCCGTCACCGGTGGGTATCGCTCCCCGGAACCGGAATGGGATGAAATTCAAACCCGGCTTGTGCGTGCAATGACAAGTTTGGCGCAGGCTCTTCAGCCGTATATCAAGAAATTGCGATTAGGGAACTAAAGGGGGTAGCGTGTCGGTCCATAAAGAAATCAGCTTTGAAGATGAAATCTGCACCCATTTAAGCAGTTCCGGGTGGTTGTATGACCCTGCCGATGCTGCTCAGTACGACCGCACTCGTGCTCTGTTCCCTTCGGATATTGTCGCCTGGGTACAACAGACGCAGCCAACAGCCTGGGATGCTCTGACCAAGAACCACGGTGTTTCGGCTGAGAGCGTCCTACTGGATCGCCTGCGCAAATCCCTTGATGATCGCGGTACATTGGATGTCTTGCGTAATGGCTTCGATATGGTGGGGGTGCGTGGCACGGTCAGCCTGGCTCAGTTTAAACCGGCGCTGGGGATCAACCCGGAAATCCTGCAAAAATACGCTGCCAACCGTCTGCGGGTGGTGCGTCAAGTCCGCTACTCCCTCCACAACGAAAAATGCATTGATCTGGTGTTGTTCCTGAATGGCCTGCCTCTGGCAACCATCGAACTGAAGACTGATTTTACCCAATCCGTCTACGACGCCATTGATCAGTACCGCTTCGACCGCAACCCCCGCACCAAGGGCAAAGGGATTGAACCCCTTCTGGCGTTTCCTTCCGGAGCTTTGGTTCACTTTGCCGTCAGCAACATGGAAGTCCACATGACCACCAAGCTGATCGGGCCGGAGACGATCTTCCTGCCCTTCAACAAAGGAGATAATGGCGCTGCCGGAAATCCGGCCAACCCCAAAGGTGGACACCGGACAGCTTATTTGTGGGAAGAGGTGTTGCAGAAGGATAGCTGGCTGGAGATTATCGGGCGCTACCTGATCACCAAGCGCGACAAAAAGAAGAAGGTCGAATCGATCATCTTCCCCCGCTATCACCAGCTTGACGCTACCCGCGAACTGATCAAGGCGGTTCTGGCAGAAGGTCCCGGCGGCAAGTATTTGTTCCAGCATTCGGCAGGTTCCGGCAAGACCAACTCCATCGCCTGGTCGGCGCACTTTCTGGCGGACTTACATGATGAAAATAATAACAAGCTGTTTGATACGGTACTGGTCGTTTCAGATCGGACGGTTCTGGATAGCCAGCTTCAGGAAGCGATCTTCGACTTTGAACGCACGGCCGGGGTGGTTGCTACCATCAAGGGCGAGAGCGCCTCAAAAAGTGGTGAGCTGGCCCAGGCTCTAGCGGGGGGCAAGAAGATTGTCGTCTGTACCATCCAGACCTTCCCCTTTGCTCTGCGGGCCGTCCAGGAACTGGCAGCGACCAAGGGCAAGCGCTTTGCCGTCATTGCTGACGAGGCTCATTCATCCCAAACTGGTGAAGCCGCATCCAAACTCAAAACGGTACTGACCGCAGAAGAACTGCTGGAACTGGAAGACGGCGGGGAAATCAGTACCGAAGACTTGTTGGCGGCACAAATGGCGGCACGGGCGAGCGCGGATCATGGCATCACCTATCTGGCATTCACCGCGACCCCCAAGGCAAAGACTCTGGAACTTTTTGGGCGCTGTCCTGACCCGACCCGCAAAGCCGCCTCGGATAACATCCCGCAAGCCTTTCATGTGTATTCCATGCGCCAGGCCATTGAGGAAGGCTTTATCCTTGATGTGCTGAAGAACTACACCCCCTACAGCCTTGCCTTCAAGTTGGCTCAGGAAGGGCGGGAGCTCAAGGACGAAGAGGTTGAAAAGAGCGCCGCCCTTAAAGGCATCATGCGCTGGGTGCGCCTGCATCCTTACAACATCTCACAAAAGGTTCAGATCGTTGTTGAGCACTTCAGGGAGAATGTCGCTGGTCTGCTGAGTGGGCAAGCCAAGGCGATGGTTGTTGTCGGTAGCCGTTTGGAGGCCGTGCGCTGGCAGGTAGCCATCAACAAATACATCAAAGAGAACAAGTACAGTATCGGCACCCTGGTCGCATTTTCCGGCGAAGTGAATGATACCGAAACCGGTCCTGATCCCTTCACTGAAAAAAGTCGCACCATGAACCCGGATCTGAACGGCCAAGACATTCGCGATGCCTTTGCCACCGGGGAGTATCAGATTCTGCTGGTGGCCAACAAGTTTCAGACCGGCTTCGATCAACCGCTTTTGTGCGGTATGTACGTCGATAAACGTCTGGCGGGTGTGCAGGCCGTCCAGACCCTTTCCCGCCTTAACAGAGCCTACCCAGGCAAGGAGACGGTCTATATCGTCGATTTTGTCAATGAGTCACAGGAGATTCTTGACGCCTTTAAGCCCTACTACCAGACAACCGAACTGGAGGATGTGACCGATCCTGATTTAATTCTGGATTTGCGGATGAAGTTGGACGCTTCCGGCTTCTATGATGATTTTGAGGTAGAGCGGGTTGTTGCCGTTGAGCTGAATCCAGCATCAAAACAAAGCGATCTTGCCAATGCCTTGGAGCCTGTTGTTTCACGGCTGCTAAGGGCTTACAAAGAGGCCAGGGAGAATAAAGCTCAGGCTAAGATGAAGAAAAATGCACAGGCTGAAAAGGATGCTAAAAACGAAATGGACAGCCTGATTCTGTTTAAGCGGAATATTCAGACTTATGCCAGGGTCTACACGTTCCTGTCACAAATTTTCGATTACGGAAATACCGCTGTTGAGAAACGTGCCATCTTCTTCCGGCGCTTGCTGCCATTGCTGGATTTTGGACGGGAGCGGGAAGAAATCGACTTATCCAAGATTGTCATGACCCATCACAACCTGAAGGACAAGGGAACGGACAGTATCGCTCTGGGGGAAACCAGCAAGCTCAAGCCGATGACTGACCCCGGAACCGGCGAAGTGCATGAGAAAGAAAAGCTCCTGCTCAATGAAATTATTGCCCAGGTCAATGACCTCTTCGAGGGCAATCTGACCGAAGATGACAAGCTCGTTTACGTCAACAACGTGATCAAGGGCAAGCTGATGGAGTCCGATCTTCTTGCCGAACAAGCGATGAGCAATACCAAAGAACAGTTCGCCAATTCCCCTGATCTGGCAAAAGAGATCATGAACGCCATCATGGATGCCTTAACCGCACACAACGCCATGAGCTCACAAGCTCTGAACGATGCCAAGGTACGCCAGGGGTTGCGAGATGTCCTGCTTGGCCCGGCGAAGCTGTATGAAGGGCTACGGGAGAAAGCGACGGCACAGCAGTAAGGCTGAAGATTGCTTGACTACGATTTTACTAGCATTAGATGACGAGGGCCTGTGTCGTTCGGGGCTAGAGCAAGCCGTCGAGATTGCTCCTGGATTTTTTGAATCTTGTAAAACGTAGATGGTCCGTGGCCATTGAGAAAGCGTGAGCCGAAGGAAATGTGTAATTCATCTCTATCGGCGGTCACCGGGTCACTGTCGGTGACGTTGATCAGGTCAATCAATTGTTTAATCAAAGCCTGTTTCTGGGGATCATGTGTTTTCATAAGATGTCTCATCTTTCCCAACGGGCAATTCTTCGGATAACTTTTTGAGTCTATCGTATTGCGCGTAGGCTTCAGCTTGTGATCGCTTCGGCTGCGGTTTCGCGGCTATCTCGTCCAACCTCTTGCTGCGTTGTTTCAGAAAGTCGTTTATGAGCATCACTGCTTTCCTTCGATGAGCCAAAAACTAGTGGTCGTAAATGCGGCACGTGAAAAGTTTTTTCACTGCCAAGATTGTAGTGGGACGGCAGGTGTTCTTCCTGTTCGGGACACCCCATGAAAAACATCTTTTAGCTTGGTAACTGAGCTTCCAGCGTAGCTGCAATAGTTTTCATACACAATCGAAAAATCAGGGATGTTTATTATTCGCCTTGGTGTCCGTACTCTGTTTGTATGAACAAATTCATTCACAGAGATAGGGGCTAAGACGATGAACCGACAAAGGACCGACTGGGAAGCTATATCAAGACACTACCGGGCAGGCATTCGCTCCCTCAGGGATATTGGATCAGAATTTAATATCAGTGAGGCCGCAATCCGCAAGAGAGCAAAGAAAGAAGGCTGGCCCCGCGATCTGTCGGAGCAGATTAAAGCCAAGGCCATTGAGAAGGTACGCATCGAGGCTGTGCGCAACGGTACGCAAGGGGCTTCTGAGCGTACCATTATTGAGGTCGAATCCGAGATCCAAAGCCGGATAGCTCTATCTCACCGCAAAGACATTCCGCAAAAGCGTGAGCTGGTTGCGAAGCTATTTGCCGAGATCGAAGCTATGACCGACGGCAAAGAGTTGTTCGAGACGCTGCAGGAAGCCTTGACGAATGACGATGCTAAGGCATTGGCGAATGCTGTCAGTAAAGTGGTTTCTCTGCCTCAGCGTATCAGGGGAACATCAGAGTTGATCAATGCCTACAAAACGCTGATCATGCTGGAGAGGGAGGCCTTTGGGATTTGTGGAGACGGAGGTGATAAGGATGACGCGCTGGCTAAGGTTATCGAGGGGGTTCAGCGCCGAAGGGTTGATCTCGTTCAGGTGGCAAGGGGTAGTTGCTGAATAGAAGTTGCCGGTTGCTTTAACTTTCCTTGCCTGGGGATGGTGCCAGGGGTGTTTAAAGTTAAAAGTTATTTGTCTCATGCCTCGTCCAAGAAGCACGGATCAGATTCATCATCTCGTCGCTGGTCAGGATGCTCTCTAGCTCCTTTCGCTGTTGCATTTATCTATGAACCCATTTATTTTGCTGGAGAGTGTTGTGACGCGCTGCTGATTTAACGATTTAATTTAATAAGTCAGGGCATTTTTCACATAATGGGGGCTTCGCGGCAGCCTGTAAGAATAGCTCTCAATGAAATCCTTCTTCAATTGAAGCCCCGAGAAATCCCGTGTGGCATTTGATGTATAGAAAACGATACAAAGAAGCGCATAGGGATAGCTTTAGGGATGCAAATTTATTGAACATTTTTAAAACATAGCAAATCTATGTGCTTAGGTGTTCAGTTCGATTCTCGTCCCGGCACCAAAAAATCAAAGAGAAATCAGTTGTTTGTGCTGGTTTCTCTTTTTTTCTTGTATATGGATGGTACAGGATGAGATCTTGTATCCTGTCGTGTGGCACCTTTGGTTGACACCATGTTGGCAGAAGAATACAGCGATGGAGCGTTATGAAGGAATACTGTACTGACTACTGGCGACAGTTGTTGAAGCATAATAATCTGGATCATTTTGATGGACTCTGGAACCTGGAAGCGGATTGGTTTGAGCCGCCCAATCAGCGTCGCGGCGGCTGGAGTGGCGTATGCCGCTGTGATCTGGTGACACCGACAGGGGATACTGTCGGCATGTTTCTGAAGCGGCAGGAAAATCATATTACTAAAACACTGCTCCATCCCTTTGGAATGTCTACATTTGTACGCGAGATGAAAAATATTCTGTTGTTTAAGCGATCATCTGTTCCTGCCCTGGAGCCGATTTATTTTGCTGTGCGCAGGATCAACGGCAACTTGCGTGCTATTCTTTGCACCGAGGCTCTCGATGGGTATGAATCTCTGGAGTCCTTGACTACGCGCTGGTCAGATGAAGGCTTTCCAGATAAAAGCACTCGTAAAGAACTGATGAAAGCGATTGCCGCCGTGATGATCCAGATGCATCGGTGCCGGATTCAGCACAACTGTTTTTATCCTAAACATGTATTTGTGCATTTTGCCGAAGACGGTATCAGGGTGCGTATTATTGATCTGGAAAAAGCCAAGGTCCGTATACATAAAAGCTTTGCGACTTTTCGCGATCTCTATACCCTCAACCGTCATTCTCAGCAATGGAGCCGTAGTGATCGAATGCGTTTTTTTCTGACCTACCTCGGTCTTGACAAACTGTCACCGGATGCCAAAAAACTGTGGACCAAAATTGCCCGACGCACGACGACAAAGGGCAGGGTATAAAGGCTGTTCTTAAACTCTGACAGGCGGTTTGACCACTGTCAGCAGCATTTTAAAAGGCTTGACGGCATCAACAGCGTGGGGAATGTTTGCCGGCATGATGATCATCTCTCCGCTGCTTACACTGTATTTTTCCGTGTCGATGGTGATCAGGGCCTCGCCGTCAAGAACCTGGATCATCGCATCACCGGTCGAAGCGTGACTGCTGATACCCTCACCGGTGTCAAAAGCGAACAGGGTTAGCGTCAGATGATCATTTTGTGCCAGGGTCCGGCTGACGACCTTTTGGCTTGCGTATTCAATCAGATCTGTGGTGGTGTGAACTTCGCTTTTGGAAACATTCTTGATGAGTTCAACTGCTGTCATGATGCGCTCCTGTCAATGTCTGGTTGTTGAAAGATTGTCTTGCACATAAATATAGTGACTTTGTTGGTCAACAACCTTGATGTGGATCAAGGAATTGTCGTTATTTTGATTGCTGGTGATGCACCTGGCTTCAGTAATGAAAAAATCACTTTTTTATCACCCGCTCTCTTTACTCACTGGAAGCCCAGTGAAAATCTGGTTGTTATGAATGTTTCAGTGTCTCAGTGGTGATTATATTCATGATCTCGAATCAATAACTTGATGAAGTGGATAATCAGATTTTGATCCTCGAGCTCTATTCTGTGGCTATAATTCCTCTAATTTGATCTTCTGTCGATATCGGTCGGAAGGGGTGCTTGGTACATCAGTATGCTGACATAAATAAGCTTGCCAACAAGTCAAAGGTTAGGTAATATTCCAAATATGTTTATTTATTAATTAACTTTATCTTTTTTTGTCTCAAAAAGGTTTTCGATGAGCAGTGTGGTGCTGATTGTTGTCATATCTCTGGTCTTGGGTTTGGCCGCTGGAGTAATCATGCATCGTTCTGATTTTTGTCTTGCTGGGGCCATCCGCGATTTTTTTTTATTTCGTAAGAGCCCTCTTTTCCCCAGTCTGGTGCTGCTCATTGTTTTGAATATGTTCCTTGTCGAGTCAGCTCGTCTGCTTGGATGGATAGACTATCATCTGCCCTCATCATTGTTCGGCCTGCCCTCACTTACCACCTTCGTTGGTGGGTTTATTTTTGGCATCGGGATGGTGTTGGCCGGTGGCTGTGTTGTTGGGGCCTTGTATAAATTCGGGTCAGGAAGCATTTCTGCTTTTGTAACAATTATGGGAATGCTGATCGGTAGTGTTGCTTATGTCAGTTTGCACCCCTATTGGATCGATCTGGCACGGAAAACCAGGTTGAGTGAATCAGCAAGCTTGCCACAACTGGTTGGTGTGAATCAGACTCTGGTGATGGTGATTGTAGCGTTATTGCTGTTATGTGCTGTTGTCCGCTGGCATCTCAAGGGATTGCTGGTACGCCCGACCTATGTTCGTGGTTATCTTCAGCCTCGAACGGCCGCAGTTTTGCTGGCGTGCATCACCCTGGCTTCTTTTGTTGCTGTTGGTATGCCCCTTGGCATAACCACCAGTTATTCAAAGGCGGGTGTTTTTGTTGCTCAATTGATAGCACCCGTCTGGGTGTCTTCACAGGAGTTTCTCCATTTTAGAGGTTTTAGCTATTACTCACCATTGGCAGGGAGGGTTTTGAGCGCCGGTCCAGGCCCCTATCTGGATGGGTTATCGTTGGTTCAGTTTCCTTTGATCGGCGGCATTGTTATAGGATCTTTTTTTTCCAGTATGCAGATGAAGAAATTCACTATTCACTGGAAGGTCCCACTTCCTCAGTTTATTTCTGCCCTTCTTGGCGGAATTCTTCTGGGACTGGCGTCGCGTATGAGTCCGGCTTGTAATGTTTGGCATCTGATCGGCGGGCTCCCCTTGCTTTCATTGCAAAGCGCGATTTTTTTTGTCGGCCTATTCCCTGGGGCCTGGGTTGGCACAGGGTTGTTGTCGCGCTATGTGATGAGTAATCGATAAAGGAGTTTTTTATGCCTTTTACGACGATCAATACAGTTGAAGTCGATGCCCGCGGATTTGTCTGCCCCTCGTCTTTATTGGTCGCCTTACGTGAATTGAATAAGCATAAGGACGGTCTGCAATCTGGTATTGTCAGAGTGGTCTTTATGATTGATAATCACGAATCGACCAATCGTATCTGTGAAGCAGTAAAAAGCATGGGTTATGCTTTTGAGGTTGAAGAGGCTCGCGACGGCTATTTTGTTACCGTATTCAAGATCCGTTCAATGAAAGACGGTTACCTATGAATTCTGCTTCAAGGTCTGATTTGGCTGCACCGAGTGAAGATGCTTTCGCTGATGCGGCCGTTGAGTTACAGGACTTGAAAAAGAAACTTGTTCAGTTGTCTGGCGAGAACAAAGCACTGTTTGAACGTCAACAGCAGTTATACGGCTATATACGTTTAAAAACCAATGCCATGCTGCAAGTAATAGGTACTCTGCCGCTGGCCCCGGAAGAGTTGGATGACGATACCCTCCTGTCCATTGATCCCATCGGAATAGTCACTGATTCGTTTCATCAGGTTCTTGAAAATCTCCGGGAAATTAACGCAGAACTGACCCTTGCCAAGGAGGAGATTCAGGCTATTTTTGATGCCTCTGGTGCCGGCATCATGGTTGTTGACGCCCTGTTGCGGTTACGTGCTCACAATCAGAAAGGGCAAGAACTTTTTTCCCCGACGCAAACTGATGTAATCGGCAGGGATTTCAGGGAGGTCGTCTGTGGTCGGCGTTTGTCGCAGGCTGATTGTATTCTTGATCAGGTACTTCACAATGGCGAAGTCGCTGAAGAGAGTGATTTTGTTATTGGTGATCGTCATTATCATGTGGTGGGAACGCCGATTAAAGATGCTGATGGTCAGGTTATTTATATCATCCTCATTTACACTGACATTACCCAGCTAAAACGTCAGGAACGAGCTCTTAAAGAGGCGGAGTTACGTCTACGTGCCATTCTTAACGGGACTCCTTCAGCTATTACCCTGATTGATCCGGAAACGCACTTGATTGTTTTTGCCAATCAAACTCTGGCCGATATGGTTGGTGGTCAACCGCATGATGTTGAAGGTAGAGTCTGTCACAAATTTATCTGTCCTCGAGAAGAGGGGCGCTGTCCGATTACCGACCAGGGAGAAGATATTGATCGCTCAGAACGACAACTTGTTCGTCTGGATGGTACCGAATTGCCGATTATCAAGACAGTGACAAGAATCGAGCTGGATGGGCAGGAACTGCTCCTGGAAAGTTTTGTCGATATTTCAGCTCTGAAAAATGAGCAGCAGAAGCGGCGTGAAAGTGAAGAACGCTATCGTACTCTTTACTCAACCATGCGTGAGGGCGTTGCGCAGTTTCGGATGATTTACAGTTCGGAAAACCTGCCTGATGATTATGAATTTATCGATGTCAACCCGGCCTTTGAGAAGATTTTTTCTCTGTCGGCGCGGCAGGTTGTCGGCAAACGCGCGAGTGAGGTTTTCACTCTTGTTCAGGGTGAACCCTTGTGTCTGGATGTGTTCGCCCGTATCGTGCGCGATCAGACCGCCAGTGAGTTTGAATACGATTTTGCTGATTTGAAAAAAACCATGAAGATTTCAGCTGCGCCTTCCTCGTCAGAACATTTTTCGGCTTTGTTTGAAGATGTTACGCAGCGAAAGAAGGACGAAGCCAGAATTGCGCATATGGCGTATTTTGATGCTTTGACCGACTTGCCAAACCGCCTGCTGCTGAAAGATCGCCTGAATCAGATGCTGACACGAGCGCGGCGGAATAACAAGCACATCGCGTTGTTGTTTCTTGACCTTGATCACTTCAAACGGGTGAACGATACCTTTGGTCATGATGTCGGTGATCAGTTACTCAAAATCGTTGCCGATCGCTTGCAGAACACGTTACGCCATTGTGACTCCGTCTGCCGACTGGGTGGTGATGAGTTTGTTGTTCTAAGCGATTTGATTTCCGGGCAAGACGATGCCATCACCATTGCAGAAAAAATTCACGATACCCTGAAAGATCCGCTGGTGCTGAGAAACAAAGAGATTTTTATTACCACCAGCATTGGTATTGCCATGTACCCTGCAGATGGAGACGATGCTGATACTCTGATCAAGAATGCTGATGCCGCCATGTATCAATCAAAAGACAGCGGTCGTGATGAGTTTCGTTTTTATTCATCCAATGCCAATGCCCAGGCTCTGCAGCGGCTGCTGTTGGCGAATGATTTACGCAAGGCTTTAGATCAGGAAGAGTTTTTTCTTGTTTATCAGCCGCAGATTGATCTGGCCAGTGGCAGAACCGTTGGCGTTGAGGCCCTGCTGCGCTGGCTGCATCCATCTCTGGGCAATCTGTCTCCCGCTCAGTTTATTCCTTTGGCAGAAGAGTCAGGGCTGATCCTGCCTATCGGACGTTGGGTGTTGTCCACCGCCTGTCAACAAATCAAGGAACTCCAGCAACATAGTGGTGTCCGCTTGCGGGTGGCGGTTAATCTTTCAGCAAAGCAGTTTCGTGACAGCGGGTTGGTGGCACTGGTTCATGAACTGCTTGTCAGTACCGGTCTTGACCCCGGACTGTTGGAACTGGAGATTACCGAGAGCACCTTGATGGATAATATCGACAATGCCCGCAAGACTCTTCATCATCTCAAAAAGATGGGAATGACCTTGGCAATTGATGACTTTGGAACCGGATACAGCTCCTTGAGCTATCTCCATCACTTTCCCATTCATCGCCTCAAAATCGATAAAACGTTCGTTCGCCGTTTGAGTACGCATCCGGAAGATTCTGCCATTACCGAAGCGATTATTGTCATGGCCCATACCATGGGTATCAGGGTAGTTGCGGAGGGGATTGAGAACAGGCAGGAGCTCGATTTTCTCACTGAAAAAAATTGCGACGAGGCGCAGGGGTTTTATTTCAGTCGACCGCTGACGATAGAACAGTTGGCGGAGAAAATTCAGGGTTGTATATCGGAAAATCCTTTCTGTTTTTTTGATGCTTCTGCCAGGGACGACATCTGATTTACACTTCTGCATTAATTTCCCTCCGCCCATCAGTCTGAAACTTGCCTTGGCGGTAAAAATTAGCTACAAATCCATAGTGTTGTTTGTCCAGGGTCATGGCTGTTTAAAGTCCTGACAGTTTTCGTGTTCGCTCGATTGGGATGATATGAAGAGTCCAGTTAATGAATTTACTTTTTTTCTGCGCGGTCAAGCACGAAAAAACCTCAAGCTTCTAGTTGTTTACTGTCTCTTTCTGTTCGTAATGATCATGAGTTACGCGGCGTTGTTTGTCGTGTTGATGGATCATTTTGAAGGGCACAAGTACTCTTTTGTCACCGGCGTTTATTGGGCCGTCGTGACCATGAGTACGCTGGGCTATGGAGACTACGTCTTTACTACCGATGTCGGGCATCTGTTTTCAGCCGTTGTCACCTTTTCCGGTGTGATCTTCATGCTGATCTTGCTGCCCTTTGGCATGATCAGCCTGTTTCTGGCCCCCTGGATTGAACAGAGGTTGCGTTATCGTCCCAAGGCTGTGCTGAGTGAAGACTATAACGACCATGTGATTATTTTTGGTTATGACAGTATTACTCGTGCCCTGATTCGCAAGCTGGTATCTCATCATACCCCTTATGTTGTTGTTACGACCAGCCAGGAAGAAGCAATCCTTCTGGAGGAGGACGGGGTGCATGTCGTTGTCGGCAGTCCGACAAGCACGACATTCCTGAAAAATATTCAGGTAGCGAAGGCCCGCCATGTTATTGCCAATTTAAGCGATCCATTAAACACGAACATCTGCCTGACCATTCGCTCCTTTTGTGAAACACCGATCGCTACCATGGTCGATGAGCCCGAGCGCACCGAATTGCTGCGAATGGCCGGTGCCAATCGTGCTATTCCGCTCAAGCGCATTCTGGGTAGCTATCTGGCATCACGGGCGACGACTTTGGGAGCAGCTGCCCACATCCTCGATTCTTTCGGCAAGTTGCTGATTGCCGAGATGCCGGTAAAATCAACTCCTTTTGTTGGGCAGACGCTGGCCGAAGCAAAAATTCGCCAGCAAACCGGATTGGCCGTTATCGGCTTGTGGGAGCGTGGCACCTTTACCATTCCCGAAGCCGGCAGTGTTCTGTCGCCACTTGCCCTGATGGTTCTGGCCGGTACTCGCGAACAACTCCATACATTGGAAGGAATTGCCGGTGAAAAGGATACAACTGATCTGGTGATGGTGTTGGGCCACGGGCGAATCGGTTGCAGTGCCGCACGCTATCTTGAACGGCGCTCTATTCCTTTTGTCATTATTGATCGAGCCAACAATCTGGATTGCATGGATCATATTACCGTCATCGGTGATGCTACCAGTCGTAATCTGCTCATGGAATCCGGTATTGAGGATGCCAAGGGGTTGATTGTTACCACCAATGATGACAGTACCAATATCTTTCTGACCCTGGCCAGCCGCCGTCAGCGTCCTCATTTACGGATTGTGGCACGTTCAAACCAGGAGGAAAATGTCGAGCAACTCTATGCTGCCGGAGCTGACTTTGTTATTTCCAACGCATCGGTGGGTGCCAACATCCTTAATAATGTCCTGGAAGGCAAAGAAACCATCTTTCTGACCGAAGGAATCGATGTTTTTCGTGCACCCTTGCCTGCTTCACTGGTGGGGCTAAGTATTGCTGAATCGCAGATCCGCCCTAAAACCGGTTGTTCTATCGTTGCTCTGGAACTGCCGGATTCTCCTGATCCAATTGTTTCTCCGCCGCCGGAGACTATCCTGGCGGAAGAGATGGGCCTGATTTTGATTGGCAGCCAGGAGAACGAGGAAGATTTTGCACGCAAATTTCGCAACGGCTCCTGAACTTTTCTCCCTTCTCTGTTTTCTTTCCTGATTGGTGTTATACTGGCACGCGAAAAGAATCTCTTTCCCTGGGGGTTGTATGTCGGGAGTTGGTGAACACAAGTGTAAAGACCCCGGTTCGCACTGGATGCATATCTGTCAATTGCGCCGCGAGGGACGATACGAGGATGCCAGGGTGCTGATGGCTGATCCCGGGCATGCCTGTCTGAATTGAAACGCCGTAGCCCGGTACGCGAAAATCTGTGTAATCCAGGTTCTTTTTCCCGCGAGTAAGAATAAGGGGCGATCCCGTCGTGCACGGACGGATATTCTTCCAAGGAGTGATAGATGAAGTTGCTGATTAAGGTGGTGGCGTTTTTAGTGGTACTGATTGTCATTGTCGGTGCTGGTGTCTTTCTTTACAGTGATGTCATCGTCAAGAAGGGAATAGAAAAAGGTGGTGAAATAGCGTTTGGAGTGCCGACCAGAGTTGGGGAGATGAATCTTTCGCTGCTGGGCGGTGAGGCCACCATGCAAAATTTGACAATTGCCAATCCGGCGGGATTTTCATCGCAATATTTTCTTGAACTTGGTCACGCCGGTATGGCCGTTTCACTTCAATCACTGCTTGGTGACAAAGTCACCATTCCCCGCGTCGAGCTAAGTGGAATCAGGGTCAACCTGGAGCAAAAAGATGGTAGAAATAATGTCAATCCGCTGCTCAAACGCGCCCGTGACCTTGCCGGAGACAAAGAGCGGTCCCCTGAATCGTCCCCAGCTCCAAGGCGGGATGACGGCAAAAAGTTTGTTATTTCCTATTTTTCTCTTGATAACGTCCAGGTCAATGCCAATCTTGATATCCTTGGGCAGAGTAGTTCGCTAAACCTGGTGTTGCCAAAGATTGAGCTGCGCAATCTGGGCGAGGAAGAGCAGGGGCTGACCATGGCCGAGTTGGTTGAGAGGGTTGTGCAGATTATTCTGGCAACAGCGCAACAAAGTTCAGGTCAACTGTCCCCGGCCCTGGCCCGACTCTTGTCGGGTGAACTTGGAGATTTGCAGGCGTTGCAACTGAACTTGAGTGGTCAGGTTCGACAACAGACAGACAGGTTGCTGGATGATCTTCAACAGAAACTACCACTTGAGGTGTCCGAAGAAGACCGGAGAGTGATCGACGATAAAGCCGGTGATCTGATCAGGGATCTTGGCGGACGATTACGAGGCAACTGATCGTTTTCTTAATTGACTGTAGTTATTCCAAAGGAGATTGAAAATGAAAAAGCTACTTTGCCTGATGATTATTGCGTTGTTGATGGCAGCGTGCAGTAGTGATTCGACCGATACTGCAGCACAGCCACAGCCGTCTGAATCACAATCTGCCACAGATGTCGTTCAGCAGACCACAGATGCAGTGAAAAGGGCGACTGACCAGGTTGTTGAAAAAGGGCAGGAACTCAAAGAAGAAGCCCGGGAGTATGCAGAAAAAGCCTCGGAAGTTGCTGCTGAAAGGGTACAAGATCTGCAATCCGGAGCGCAGCGACTGGCTGATGAAGGAAGTACCCGCCTCGCCGCCCTGGTTCCGTCAGCAGTTGACTTTGATCGTGGCCGTTCAGTCTATCAACAGAGTTGCAGCAATTGTCATGACGGCGGCTTGATGGGAGCACCGAAAATAGGCCATTCACGCTACAGTGCTGATATCGAGGTGTTGACGGAAAACACAATAAAAGGTATCGGTCGCATGCCGGCACGTGGTGGCAACCCCAGACTAAGTGATGATGATATCCGCGCCGCTGTAGAATATATGGTGGAGCAGAGCAAATAACCACCAGTTTTGGGTGGTGGCCTAAACAAATTGAGCCGAAACCTGTCTGTATTCCGGATGGGTTTTGGTTTTTTGTTATTTGATCTGTCAGGACAGGTGTGCTGCAGAATGGGAGAGAAGGGGATGAATATTCGCAAAAAGTTTTTTGACTTTGAGTATCCTGAAGTTCTCGATATAAAAACCCGTGAACTGATCCGTGTCGCTTGTGCCGTTGCTGTCCAGTGTCCCGACTGACTGAAAAAGCACTTCGCGGTCGCGAAGGAACATGGCGCTACCAGAGATGAACTCACAGAAGCAATGGCTTACGGGATGATGGCCCCCGGAGGGCGGGCGAAAAATTTTGCCAGGGGAATGCTGGCGGAACTGGATGAGGAATAGTATTTTTTCAGATCGTTTGGACCTGATCAATGAGTGAACAGCGTAATAATTATATGACTCCCGCTTGTGCCCAGCGCTTGCGAGGGGAGATGAAACATCTGCTTTACAAGGAACGTCCGGAGATGGTCGACACCGTTGCCTGGGCGGCATCAAATGGAGATCGCTCGGAAAATGCCGATTATCATTATGGCAAGAAGCGCCTGCGAGAAATTGATCGACGTATCCGTTTTCTGACCGGTCAACTGGACAGGGCCATTATTGTCGATCCTTTGGAACAGGGAAAGATCGCCGACGGTCGTATTTTGTTTGGAGCGACCGTGACTGTCGAAAATGCCGAAGGTGAACAGCGTTGTCTAAGCCTGGTCGGGGGAGATGAGATGGATGTCGCCCGCGGCCGCATCAGTTGGTTTTCTCCGGTCGGTAAAGCCCTGCTGGGGGCACGGGATGGCGATGAGGTAACGGTCATGGCACCGGGTGGCCGTGAAGAACTGGAAATTATTCGTGTAGAATATCGTTCCCTTGATTAATCTTTGAAGAATGCAGGATGGCACCATGAAACAGGCAGGCACTAAAGAGATCAGTGTGGTTTTTTACCAGCGTAATTATATGGCAGACAAATGGCGACAGATGGTGGATGTGGATAGTCTGGATGTCCTGTTTTCCGAACTGGCGAAAGAATTGCCGCCTTTGGGGTTTACGGTAAAGCGGATAGAGGATACCGAAATGAGCATGGCGATCAAGGGTTATGGTGATCTGCTCAACAGCATTCGTATTCGCTGTCCGGGGTTTGGGATCGGCAATATGTGTCTGGGTCACGTGATAGGCAGCAGCAAGAATCTTGATCTGGTTGAGGATATCCGTCGCGGAGTGAACCGGGTTGCTTTTGCACCGGAAACCATTGAGCCGGAAGGCAGTGACAAAATTGTCTGCCACAATTGCGGTTGTGGATGTTAATAAAACACAGAATGCAGAAGAGGGAATTCAGAATGTAATAACCGCTTCTCTACGTGCCGTCTTCAGGGTTCCTTATTCTCCCATTGACGTAACTATTCAGATGCTGACTTAAGGACAGGGCCGGGAGCCCTGTGGCAAGGGTGTCTGTCGCCATGGATGGCGACAGTCTAGCGGCCATGGACGGCGAAAAGCGGCCCTTGACACAGGGGTTCCGGACCTGTCCTGAATAGTTACGTTCTTTTTTCTGCCATTTAACCATGAGTTTCCAACCTGTGAGGCCCCCATGAAAGACAATTTGATCCCCCGCACCGAATCTGCCTACGACTATCCGCTGCTGATCAAAAATCTCTTTAGTGCTCCCACCGTCAACAACCCGCAGCAAGCCATCGTCTACCGCGATCAGCGACGTTTTACCTATGCCGAATTCAAACAGCGGGTCTGCCGACTCGCTAACGCCCTGACCGCCATCGGCGTCAAGGCCGGCGATACGGTTGCGGTCATGGACTGGGATACCCACCGTTACCTTGAGTGTTTTTATGCCATTCCCATGCTTGGTGCGGTTCTTCACACGGTTAACATCCGCCTGTCACCGGAACAGATTCTTTATACCATTGATCATGCCGAGGACGATTACATTCTCGTCAATGAGGAGTTCCTCCCCCTGTTGGAACAGATCAAGGGACGGATCGACACGGTCAAGGGTTACATCCTGCTTCAGGATGAGCAACAGCAGCCGGAAACCAGCATCCCTATCCTGGGTGAATACGAACAGCTCCTGAGTCAGGCCGCAACCACCTTCGATTTTCCCGACTTCAACGAGAATACCCGGGCGACCACCTTTTATACCACCGGGACTACCGGCATGCCTAAAGGGGTTTATTTCAGTCATCGGCAACTGGTATTGCACACCCTGGCCGGGATGGCGGCCCTGGGGAGCGTTGCCCGGCAGGGTCGCCTCCATCAGGAGGATGTCTATATGCCCATCACCCCCATGTTTCATGTTCACGCCTGGGGGGTTCCCTATATTGCCACCGCCCTGGGGATCAAACAGGTCTACCCCGGCAAATATTTACCCGAACTGCTGTTGCGCCTCATCGCCACGGAAAAGGTGACCTTCTCCCACTGTGTTCCGACCATTCTTCACCTGCTCATGAGTCACCCCTTGTTCAAGGAGATCGACTTAAGTAACTGGAAGGTTCTCATTGGCGGTGCTGCTCTGCCCAAAGCCATGTGCCAGGCAGCAAGACAGCGGGGAATCGACATCTATTCCGGGTACGGCATGTCGGAGACCTGCCCGGTCCTGACCCTGGCCAATGTCACGGAAGAGGACTTGACTGAGGAGGCAGACCTCGAGGTGCGCTGCAAAACCGGACGTCCCATCCCCCTGGTCGATCTGCGCATCGTTGACGAGCAGATGCAGGAGGTTCCCGCTGATGGTCACAGTGTCGGCGAGATCGTTGTCCGCAGTCCCTGGCTGACGCAAGGATACCTGAAAGATCAACGTAATTCGGAAACCCTGTGGCGCGGCGGCTACCTGCACACCGGTGATGTTGCCAACCGCGACGGCAACAACTACATCAAGATCACCGACCGCATCAAGGACGTCATCAAGATCGGCGGGGAGTGGATTTCATCCCTTGAGGTGGAGGATTTTCTGGCCGCTCATCCCGATATTGCCGAAGCGGCTGTAATCGGCCTGCCCGATCCAAAATGGGGCGAAAAACCGGTGGCTCTGGTGGTCAAAAAAGGGGAAGTCGAAATCTCTGAAAAGGACTTACTAAACTATATTCGCGGCTTTGTTGACAAAGGGATGCTGTCAAAACAGATTGTGCTGCTGAAAATCGAGTTTGTCGATGTGATCGCCAAAACCAGCGTCGGTAAAACCGATAAAAAACTGCTGCGCGAAAAATATCAGCAGAAGTAACAGCCCTATCCTCCCCTGCAGGTCATGGCCACCTGCGGGGGAGGATGACCATCAGACCTTCAAGACTTCATCCACCGGCACATATTCCAGGCCAAAAGCCTCTGCAACCCCTTTGCAGCAGACCAGTCCGTTAACAACATTAAAACCATCCGCAATACCGGCATCCTGGCGCGCGACGGAACGCCACCCCTGATTTGCAATCTTAAGGGCATAAGGCAGGGTAGCATTGGTCAGGGCCATGGTCGATGTCAGGGGCACGGCACCCGGCATATTGGCGACACAATAATGGAGAATACCATCAACTTCATAGGTAGGACTGCCGTGGGTGGTCGGACGTGAGGTTTCAAAACACCCGCCCTGATCAATGGCAACATCCACCAGTACCGCACCCGGCTTCATGGTCGCGAGCATCTCACGGGTAATAAGGCGCGGCGCTTTGGCACCGTGCAGGAGCACGGCCCCGATAACCGCATCGGCCTTGCCGATCAACTCCCGGATTGTCGCCGGTGACGACATCAGGACAAAACAGTTGGCCGGCATGGTCTCATCGAGATAGCGCAAACGGGGCAGATCCCGGTCGAGGAGATAGACCTTGGCCCCCAGGCCGCAGGCCATCCGGGCCGCCTGACTGCCGACCACGCCACCGCCGATGACTATCAGGGTAGCCGGTTCCCCCCCCGGCACCCCGCCCATGAGAATCCCGCGCCCTCCCTGGGCCCGCTCCAGATACTTGGCCGCCTGCTGAGCCGCCATGCGTCCGGCGACCTCGCTCATGGGAGTCAGTAGCGGTAACGTACCGGCGGCATCGGTGATGGTCTCGTAGGCAATGCACACAGCTTTAAGCTCCAGCATAGCCCGGGTTAATTCCTCACTGGCAGCAAAGTGAAAGTAGGTAAAGATGATCTGCCCCTCGCGAATCAGATCATATTCCTGCGGCTGTGGCTCCTTGACATGCATGACCATGGCAGCCCGGGCATAAATCTCCCCGGCCCTGACAACAAGTTCCGCCCCGGCGCGCCGATATTCTTCATCGACAAACCCACTGCCCCGCCCGGCACCCTGTTCCACCAGCACCTGATGTCCGGCTGCCGTCATGATCTCAACGCCCGCCGGGGTCATGCTGACACGGTTTTCTTCGGCCTTGATTTCTTTCAATATGCCAACAATCATCTTTACCTCGCCAGTTCAAGTTAATACTTCACTGCCCGTTCGCTTCCCTCACTCAAGACACAGAGACACTGTGAAAACCAGGAACGCGTTTTTTATTGCTGTAGTGGATAAACATTGAAAGGAGTGGGATTTCCCCGCCCATACACCAACGCAAGACTCAGATATTTATACAATATGATATCTTTCTCTGTGCCCCGGTGCCTCTGTGGTAAATTTGGGGGACCGGGACTGATAGTGTGATTGAAGTGAGCATGCGGGTAAAGAAAAAACTACGGTCGATTCTGTTGCCATAAATTGACACAAACTGTGCGTAACACTGATTACTTCTTACATACTTTTCTGCTAGATTCATCGGATAACCTAATTTCCTGGTTTTTAATTTCCTTGCTACAGGATACACGATGAAACGTATCATCCGTTTTCTCTTGCCCTTGCTGATTATCGTCGGCGGCATCGCCATCAGCGCCGCCCTGATTGCCAGCGGTCCGGAAGCTACCCGCCAGCGCCCACAAGCACCACCTCCAACAGTGGAAGTTCTGACCCTTGAACCCCGCCCCTATCGCGTTGAAGCACACAGCCGCGGCACGATATCACCGCGCACTGAAAGCACCCTGGTAGCCGAAGCGGCCGGTCGCATTATCCATGTTGCCGATAATTTCTTTAACGGCGGTTTTTTTGAAAAAGGTGATGTCCTGCTACAAATTGATGACCGCGACTATCAGAATGCCGTCATCATCGCTCGCGCCGAAGTTGCACAACGACAACTGGCCCTGGCAGAAGAACAGGCCCGTAGCGATCAGGCCCGACGCGATTGGGAACAGTTTCAGCTTGATACCCCTCCCACCCCGCTGGTCTTGAGAGCTCCCCAACTTGAAAACGCCAAAGCCTCTCTGGAAGCAGCAGAGGCGCGGCTGACACAAGCCCGGATCAATCTGGAACGGACCCGCATTCTCGCCCCCTATGCCGGTCGTATTCTTAGCAAAGAAGTTGATATCGGCCAGTATATCACTCCGGGCACCCGGCTGGCACGAATCTACGCCAGCGATGCCCTTGAAGTTCGCTTGCCCCTGACTGACGAGCAGTTGCGTTATCTGACTCTGCCGGAAGTGTCGGCAGGCAATAACGTGGCGACTCCGGCAACGACAACTCCGGTTGAATTTTCCCTGCGTTTTGCCGGTGAAACCTATCACTGGTCAGGAAGTCTGGTCCGCACCGAGGGCAGTATTGATGTCAACAGCCGTCAGCTTTACGTTGTGGCCCGCATTGATGATCCCTACACGCAGAGTGATCATCGCCCCCAACTGAAAATCGGGCAATTTGTTGAAGCACGCATCGCCGGCAAACGTCTGGACAATGTCTATGTTGTGCCGCGTCAAGCCATTCACCGGGAACGCACCGTCCACATCATTACCCCGGAACGCCGCCTTGAACGCCGAGACCTCAACATCCTCTGGCGCGACACTGAACATCTGATCACCGACGGTCCGTTGCAACCTGGTGAACAGATCAGCCTGACTCGACTGGCTTTCGCCGCTGACGGTATCCTTGTTCGTGTCGCAGGAGAAACAACCACCGAGCAACCACGCGGTCGTGGTCGCCAGGGGCAACCCCAATGAACACAGTGATCGACTGGTTTGCCCGCAACCATGTAGCAGCCAATTTGTTGCTGGCCCTGATTGTCGGCCTCGGCATCTGGTCGGTGATCAACCGCATACCGATGGAAGTGTTCCCGGAATTCGAACGTGACACGGTCATCATCAGTGCCACCTATCGTGGAGCGACACCTGCGGAGGTTGAAGAGGCGGTCATCGTTCGCATCGAGGAGGCTATCGCCTCCATTACCGGTATCGATACTATTACTTCCACCGCCCGGGAAGGAAGTGGTCAGGTACGGGTTGATGTACTGAAAGGGTATAAACCTCGTGAGATCATGGATGACATCCGCAACAAGGTGGGTGCCATCAGCACCTTTCCCGATGATGTCGACACCCCGACCTATCAGGTTCTTGAATTTCGTCGCGAGGTGATCTCCGTTGTCGTCAGCGCCAACCTGCCGGAGGCAGATCTGCGTACTCTGGGCGAAATGGTGCGTGACGATCTGACCGCCCTGCCTGAGGTCAGCATGGCCGATCTGGTCGCAGTCCGACCCTACGAACTGGCCATCGAGGTTGATCAGGCCACCCTTGAGCAATATCAACTCAGAATCAGCGATCTGGTACAGGCAATCCGCACCTATTCCGTTGACCTGCCTGCCGGGGCAATTAAAACCAGCGGCGGCGAGATCCTGCTACGTACCATGGGGCAGGCCTACACCGCCAGGGACTTCGAAAAAATCCCGTTACGCACATCCGCATCGGGAAGCATGCTGCTCCTCGGTGATATCGCCAGGGTCATGGACACCTTTGATGAAGAACCCCTCGAAGCGATACTGAACGGCAGAACGGCGGTAATGATCGAAGTGTATCGAACCGGCGAGCAAAACGCGATTGACGTCGGGCTCGCGGTACGGCAGTACGTTGCCGACAAACGTGAAACCCTGCCTCCGGGTGTTGCCGTCGATTACTGGCGCGATCGTTCACGTGTCGTTCAATTACGCCTCGACACCTTGACCAGCAGCGCTATCCAGGGCGGCATCCTGATTTTTATCGCCCTCACCCTGTTCCTGCGATTTTCCGTGGCCGTGTGGGTCTGTGTCGGTATCCCGGTGAGTTTTCTCGGTACCCTGGCAATGATGCCGTCATTGGGAATCAGCCTCAATACCATGAGCCTCTTTGCTTTTATCCTGGTGCTGGGCATTGTTGTCGATGACGCGATCATCACTGGAGAAAATGCCTACCGCCATTTGAAAGAAGAGGGCGAATCCGTCGACGCCATCATTACCGGTGCCCAGGAAGCGGCGATTCCCGTGACTTTCGGCCTGTTGACCACCCTCGCCGCCTTTACTCCCCTGCTGTTCATGGAAGGGGTACGCGGACCGATCTTCGCCCAGATTCCCCTCATCATCATCCCGGCACTGACCTTTTCGTGGATCGAATCCAAGCTGATTCTACCGGCCCACCTGCGCAGCGTCCATGTCACCAAACCACCACGCGGGCCGCTTTTGGCACTTCAGCGTGTCCAGCAAAAATTTGCCCGGGGATTGGAATGGTTTGCCCTGTCTATCTATCAACCGGTACTGCGAAAAGCCATCAGTCGCCGCCATCTGACCTTTTCCATCTTTACCGCCGTGACACTTATTATCATCAGTTTTGTTATCAGCGGACGCTACGGCTATACCTTTTCTCCCCGCATCGAAAGTGAAATTGCCCGGGCGACCTTGACCATGCCGGCCGGTACCTCCATCGACCAGACTCGCGCCCATATCGACCATATGGCACGTCAAGCCTACTACCTTCAGGAAAAACACCAGGAACCCGACGGTTCCGGATCGGTGATCCGCAACATTCTGGTCAGTGTCGGCTGGACCGGCACCGGCAGTCCCGGCATGGGCGGCAACCCGGAACTGGGGCAAGTCACTCTGGAACTGATTCCTCCGGAAGAACGCCTGAATCAGGTCACAACCAATGCCATCGTCCGTGAATGGCGCGAATTGATCGGCACCATTCCCGGGGCCAAGGATCTGCTGTTTCGAGCCGAAATCGGCAGGGCCGGCAATCCGGTCGATGTGCAACTGACCGGGCCGGATTTCAATCGACTGGCCGAGGTCGCTGACATCCTCAAGCAGCGCTATGCTGAATATCCAGGGCTTTTCGATATTCAGGACAGCTTCGATCAGGGCAAACAGGAAATCCAGCTGCGCCTGTTGCCCGAAGCCGAACTGCTGGGTTTAACCACCCAGGATCTGGCCCAACAGGTTCGAGCTGCCTTTTTCGGCACTGAGGCCCAGCGTATTCAGCGCGGCCGCGACGATGTCCGCGTCATGGTTCGCTACCCCAAAGAAGACCGCCGTAATCTGGCCAGCCTCGAAACCATGAAGATTCGCACCCAGAGTGGTGTTGAAGTGCCCTTCAGCCAGGTCGCCGCCATCGACATGGAGACCGGCTATTCAAGCATCCGAAGGGTAGATCGTAATCGCGCCGTCAATGTCTCCGCCGATGCCGAAAAAGGTGAAGTCGATATCAATGCCATTGCAACTGATCTGAAGCTTTTCCTCGATGATCTGCTGCTTGACTACCCCGGCATTCGCTACACCTTCAGAGGCGAACTGGAAGAACAGCAAGAAACCATGGGCAGCCTTTTTTACGGGATTATTTTTGTCCTTTTTGCCGTCTATGCCTTGCTTGCCATTCCCTTTCGCTCATACCTGCAACCATTTCCGGTCATGCTGGTCATCCCCTACAGCATCGGTGGTGCCATTGTCGGCCACATGATCATGGGGATGGATTTGAGCTTCATGAGCCTGCTCGGCATGCTGGCCCTGTGCGGTGTGGTAGTCAACAACAGCCTGGTACTGGTTGATTTCATCAACCGCCGCCGGCGTGAAGGAATGCCGATGTTCGACGCAGTCATGCTCTCGGGCGTCAATCGTTTCCGTCCGATCCTCCTGACCTCCCTCACCACCTTTTTAGGGCTGGTGCCCCTGCTGCTGGAAACCAGCACCCAGGCGCAATTCATGATCCCCATGGCGGTTTCCCTGGGCTTCGGCATCCTCTTCAGTTCGCTCCTCAGCCTCATTCTGGTTCCAACCAGCTATCTGATGCTCGAAGACGCCATCGCTCTGGTACGCGGAAAAAAGCCTGATTAACTGGAGGGTTTATGAGTAAAGAACAGATAGCTGAACAACGTCACATTCTTAAAGACTCACTGCGCCTGACGATCGATTTCCGTTTCACCGATCAGCGCATGGGGGTCGCTCCACCGCCGGTACAAAAACCGTTGCAACCTCAACAGCAGATCATCCCGTTGCCAACGGCACATAATCGCGAACCATGGCATGACACAAGGCTTTATGATGCCATCAATGCGCGACGCAGCCACAGGAAGTTTACAGCTGAACCCCTTGGTCTTGCTGAACTCTCTTTGCTGCTCTGGTCAACGCAAGGGCTTCGTGAAGATCTTGCACCAGGCACAGCACTACGGACAGTTCCATCCGCCGGTTGTCGCCATCCTTTCGAAACCTACCTGCTGATCAACAATGTCACAGGCCTTGAGAAGGGTGTTTACCGCTACCTGCCCCGCGAACATGGTCTGGTTCTGGAGCGTGCCGACAACAAGCTGGTGGAGAAACTGCCCCCTGCGACCCTGGGACAGATGTTTACTGCCGCTGCGGCTGTGACATTTGTCTGGACCTGCATCCCCTACCGCACGGAATGGCGCTACCATACCGCTGCCCATCGCGTTATTTTGATGGATGTTGGCCACGTCTGTCAGAATCTATACCTGGCGGTAACGGCAATTTCCAGCGGCACCTGTGCCATTGCCGCCTTTCATCAGGAATTGATGGATCAGTTGACAGGTGTTGACGGAGAAGACGAGTTCGTGATCTACCTGGCGCCGGTGGGAAAAATCTGAGGGACGCAACCTCGATGTGAACAACGCATCCTGGTGAACCAGGGAGCAAGTGCCAAAGCGACTTACCCTGCCAGCAAAGGCCCGACCGCGTTCTCTACCTGGAGCAAAAACTCGTCCAGGCTGCCGCTGTTCTGCAATACGGCATCCCAGCCAGTGAAATCGTCCAGCGAATTTTCACTGCTGTGATCATTGGCACCGTTAAAGCCGGGGCGTTCAACCCGAATCAGTATTCCCCTGTTATGCTGAATCACCTCAACCTCATTGTGAAAACGAACATCATCAACCAGCACATGCGCAATGTCCGGCGCTATCTGCCCCAGAGCCTGTTCCCAGGCCTTGGTCCAATAGTCGGGATCAGCCGCCCGACGATACTCGGTGCCCCACCACTGCAAAATGCGCCGCACGCTCAAGGTCGTCCACCCCTGGCGTTGCTGGATAGCGTGATTCTCCTCAACAAAGCTGTCCCAACAGGGGCACTGCTGCCGAGCGCTCTGTTCATCTATCTCAAAACGGGTAAGCTTGTCCTGCTGATCGCCATACAGCAACGCAACCTTGTCTGCCGCACCGGCTTTCCGAAGAAAATCCTCAACCTCACGCCGCAGCATAGTTGCCATCGGCAACACCTCAAGCTTATCCCCCCAAAGCCCCTTCAAATGTTTGGCCGCAGTGGTTTTCCCCGAGGCTGCTTTTCCGGCAAATCCGATGATCATGGGTAGAGTCCTTGAAAAAGTGAATAATACAGACTTGTGGAGTCTAGCCATTTCGGGCAAAAAATCAACGGAGTTTATTGCCACAGTTGCCCCGAATACTACTCCCGCTGTTTAATGCTATACTACCAGGTCACCCAACCGGAGGTCATTGCCATGAAAGACACCCTAATTGCGGGACTCAGCTATCAACACAGCTACCAGGTTCCCGCCGACAAAACCGTCCCCCATGTTTTTAAAGAATCCGAGCTGTTCGCCGCCATGCCACCGGTTTTTGCAACGGCATTTATGGTCGGACTCATGGAATGGGCCTGCATGGAGGCGCTAAGGCCGCACTTGGAGGAAGGCGAAATCAGCCTCGGCACCAATATCTGTGTCAGTCACCAGGCGGCGACGCCGGTGGGCATGAAGGTTCAGGTTGAGGTTGTCTGTACCAAAGTGGATGGAGCAAAAACCACCTGGCAGGTGACCGCCAGGGATGAGAAGGACCTGATCGGGACCGGCACTCACGAGCGGTTTTTTATCAATGCGGAGAAGTTTGCGGGGATTTTGCGGAAGAAGTCGGGGGGGAGTTAGTAGCCTGGCACATGACAACGTCTGAGATACCAGCTCTTGCGATGTGTGATATTTTCGCCTGATAATAAGTGTGGTGTTCCCAGAACCATGTGCTTCTGGAGAAAAAGCACTACCTCGCGACGAGCGGCAGGCGTTACCACTTTTTTGAAAGAAC
>OBJA01000265.1_pt1 | contig 48964 bp, 51 predicted proteins | sample 1519751 | NCBI WGS metagenome assembly OBJA01 (sample SAMEA3881238, study PRJEB22517) | soil metagenome | biome: lake sediment; feature: soda lake sediment; material: sediment, water from around vicinity | place: India | collected 2013-12-23 | depth 3 m
CCTGCTGATAAGTCTATTTATTTCCCGAAAGCATCTTTGAATGCTTTGCCCGGCTTGAAGGCCGGAGAGCTGGAAGCAGGGATATCGATCTGAGCGCCTGTGGCGGGGTTCACGCCTTTTCTTGCGGCTCTCTGACGCAGCTCAAACGAGCCAAAGCCTGTCCACTGTACTTTATCACCGCTCTTGAGCGCATCGGTCACTACACCGATCAGTGCAGACAGACAGATATCCGTGTCTTTCTTCGACAGGCCAGCTTTTTGAGCAACCGCCTCGATCAATTCTGATTTGTTCATTCAATAATCCTCCTAGTTACTATTTATTAAAAAATTGTTATACAGTTTTCTTTGCGGCATCCCAAAGCTTATCGAGCGTTTGTATATCGCTTTTTGTCATGTCAATGCCCCGCTCCGCCGCCAGTTTTTCCACAGCGCCAAACCGTTTAATGAATTTGTCCGTGGCTTTTTGCAGTGCTGTTTCCGGCTCGATGCCAAGCATCCGCACCACATTTACCGCAGAGAACAACAGATCGCCGCATTCCTCAAACAGATGCTTCTGATCGGCGGTGTGCATCACCTCGGTCATTTCTTCGCGCAGCTTGTCCATCGCCTGCGCGGCATTGCTGAAATCAAAACCCACATGAGCGGCTTTGTGCTGCACCTTACCACTGCGCATCAGTGCAGGCATGCTTCTTGGTACGCCGCACAGCACCTCGGTCTGAGAACGCTGGCCTTTTTCGTCCTTTTTGATCTGCTCCCAGTTCGCGATTACGGCACCTGGTGTATCCGCCTTTGCGCTGCCGAAAATATGCGTATGGCGCGATATCATCTTTTTGCAGATCGCCGTTGTGATGTCGGCAATGTCAAAATCGCCTTGCTGCTGCGCGATGCGTGCATGGAACACCACCTGCAGCAGCACATCGCCAAGCTCGTCGCACAGCGCATCCGCGTCGTCATCATCGATCGCTTCGAGAACCTCATAGCCCTCTTCAATCAAATAGCGCTTTAAGCTCTCGTGCGTCTGCTCCTTGTCCCACGGACAGCCATTTGGCGAACGCAGCCTCTCCATAACAGCCACAAGATCACAAAAACCAAAACGCTGCTTTTGCTCCAGCGGGCAGGGAGGTATTACCACACTCGTATAATACCCGTACGAAGGCTCTGCGTCAAGACGGTATAGTGGAATATTTTGCACGGTTTGTGTGCGCGTATCTGTTAAACAAATGCTGTATTCATCGCCGTATTGGCGCGCCAGCTTGAGTTTTAGCTCGCTTGCAAGCAGCTGTGAGTGGATCTCGTTAATCACAACCGTGATGTGCACATCAGCCCACGGCTCGTATGACGATGCCGTATAGACGGCCACGCCGCATACGGCATCCGCTGCGCCAGCCGTAAAAGCGTTGCACAGCGCCCTATCCCCGTCGGAGATTACGCTGACACTGCCGCCCGCCTCGTGCACGCGCCGAACGGCTTTAGCAGCAATGCGGTTGGCACAGATGCTGCCAAGCGTTATAAACAGCGTACCGTCATTCATCAGCACTTCGCATGCTTCGTCCTCAAGCGAATCAAAGTCCTGCGCGTTCTGATAGACGCAATCAAGCGTTTGATAAGCGATGCCCGCTTCGCCGAGCGCAGAGCCGATTGCCGTTTGCAGCACGACGGCCGTCGCTTGCTTTGCCGCCTCTGCGACGGCGGTGCTGATCTGCCCGCTCGCATCCATCGAGCCGATGATAAGCCGCATCAATCATCCCTCCAATAGCCCAGCTTGTTGACAAAGCGCGTGATACGCCCGCCGCCCGGTATGAAGGCCATATCGTCTTTATTCAGCGCACCGGTAAAGAACAGCATCACGATATAGACGAGCACAGCGGCTGCAATGCAGGCCAGTAATGAAAGCGTATTGCCAAGCTGCGGGGAGAGTGAACGATACATGAAATAGACAACGATGCCCATCATAGCCGTCGAGAGCAGCGGCATCAGCACGCCCGAAGCGAGGTGTATGCGTGCGCGTGCGATCCTGATCACGGCGATGACGTTGAGCAGCGCCGCTATACCATAGCAGGCCGCCGTGCCAAGCGCGGCGCCGTTGATATTCAATGACGGTATCCGTATCAGCAATAAGCTCAGTACGATTTTGACTCCCACACCGATTGCAAGATTGATAACCGGTATGATCGGACGTCCCGCGCCCTGAAGAACACCCGTCATCGACTGCAGCATCGTTAAGAAAAGCACGCCGATAGAAAGCGTCTGCAAAAGCTGCGTGCCCACTGCAACACCGTCTGCCGATAGTCCTTTTGGGTAATAGAGCAGCGTCAATATGGGCTCTGCCAAAAGAAACAGGCCCACAGCACAGGGCAAACCCACAAGCAGCGCCAGCTTGAAGCCCATGCCCGAGCGGCTGCTGACGGCGATCAAATCGTTTTTGGCACGAGATTCGGATATCGCGGGTACAAGGCTCATGCACAGCGCGAGTGAGAGCACGGCGGGCATATTGATCAGCGTATTAACATAGCCTGTCAGCACACCAAAGCTGGCCTTGGGTGTCAGCGGGTTATAGGCGGCATAGTCAATAGAGTTGAGCGTATTGGTGACAATGGCCGTATCCACAGCATTGACGATCGGCATCAGACACGCGCCCAAGGTGATGGGAATGGCGATCATGATCAGCTCGCGCATGATGGGCCGTCCTGAATTGAGCATGTTACCCGGGGTCTGTCGGCGCTGCGTTTTGATCTTTTTCTTTTTTCGGTTGTAGAGAACCATGATGACCAATAGCGCCATCACTTCGGAAGCGGTCACACCCAAAAGCGCACCGGCCGCACCGTATTCCACGCCCCTTTGCACCCAGAGCGATGCAAGATAAAGACCTGCACCCAGCTTTATCACCTGCTCAATCAGCTGTGTGACGGCGGTGGGGGACATCATCTGCAAGCCCTGAAAATAGCCTCGGTAGGCGGAGAGTATCGAAACGAAGAACAAAGAAGGCGCGATCATCATCAGCGAGAGATTAGCCGACGGGTATCCGACGGCATTCGCATAGACGCCAGAGAACGCAAACATGATCGCAGTTGTCACAATACCAAAGAAAAGAAGAAGCTTGAATGCGGTTTGGAATGTTTTGTGCGCACCTCGGTAATCGCCGAGCGATACGCGTTCGGAAACCATTTTGGATATGGCGGCCGGAACGCCTGCCGAAGAAATCACAAGCAGCGTTGCATATATCGGATAAGCCACTTGGTAGTAGGCCATGCCCTCTTCACCAAGTATGTTGGCCAGCGGTATACGAAAAACCGCACCGATGAATTTGACGATGAGCCCCGCTACACCCAGTATAGCTGCGCCTTTGACAAACGTTTGCTGTCCTTTTGACATTGCGTCCCCCAATCCGAGCTTCATGCAATTACCAGAGCATTATATTATAAAAAGAAGGCTTTGCCAATATACCGCCTTTTTGATTGTGGCTGATAAAAAGGTGACTTATAACGACGTGATGGTTGTTTGCGCTATGCCATTTGTATTATAATACGTAGAGTTGTTGAAAGGAACGGGTCAGCATGCAAATAAACATCGTTCTCGTTGAGCCGGAGATACCCGCAAACACGGGAAACATTGCGCGTACATGCGCGGTGACAGGTGCGCGGCTGCATCTTGTGGAGCCTCTTGGGTTTGACATCGGAGACAAGCAGCTCAAACGCGCGGGCCTTGATTACTGGCCGCACCTGAATGTGGCCGTCCATAAAAGCCTAGAAAAGTTCTTTGAAGCCACAAGAGGCGGTGTTTATTACTATTTCTCGACCAAGGCGCAAAACAATTACCACCAGATGCAATACGAGGACGGATGCTACCTGCTGTTTGGCAAGGAAACAAAGGGCCTGCCTGAGGAACTGATAAAAGCGCACCCGCAGCACGCGATGCGCATACCCATGAAGCCGTTGCTGCGTTCACTCAACCTCTCGAATGCGGTCTGCGTTGTGGTGTATGAGGCTTTGCGTCAGCAGGGTTTCCCGTACATGTCATAAAGGAGGGAAATGATGTATAAAGGCACATTGATCAAAGAGAGCCTTGAGGACGAGTGCATTCTGGACAGCATAAGCATAGAAGGTGTTGAGCTCTGGAGGGCAGCGCGGCGCGTTTCGTGGCAGCCAGTTTGGTGGACTGCTGTGTTTTTCAAGTCAGAGCAAGAGGATTTGCCGGAGCGGCTAAGCCAAGCGCTTAAGCCAAAATGGTATGTGGATATCAACACCGATAACGAAAAGCTCATCGTGATAAAGGATAAGGTGATGCGTTATGCATCCGGCGATAAGAAGCGCAGGCGTGAGGCCATGGCGTATTGCGAAGCAGCGGGTGTACCCGCAAGTCAGCTTGATTGGCCTGAAGAATAAGTTTTTCGATTAATGACAATTGTGATCGTTTTCTGCACGCTCTTCAATTTGTGTAGATTAAAAAGCAGCTATCAATAACACACCGCTTAATTCCATAAACTGCATTGTAATTGATTTTTATCTTGATTTTTTAAAGGCAATGGAATAGAATGATTCGGTACTCTATGGCGGCAGATAGAAACAAGCCATTTGTACCAGAAATTATTATTATTCTGACATAAGACAAGAGGAGTCATAAATGAATAAAAAGACGGTTAAAGACATTGATGTCAAGGGGAAGAAAGTACTTGTCAGGGTTGATTTTAACGTACCGCTTAACGAGAACCGCGAAGTCACTGACGAAACAAGAATAACGGCGGCGATGCCGACAATCGAATACCTGCTCGGTGAGGATGCCAAAGTGATACTGTGCTCACATCTTGGCCGCCCGAAGGGCGAATTCAAGCCTGAATTTTCGCTCAAGCCTGTAGCCGCAAGGCTCGAAAAAATAAGCGGCCGCAAGGTTCGGTTCGCGGAAGATATCGTCGGCCCGTCCGCAAAGGCGGCTGTTGAAGCAGTGGGCTCCGGTGAGATCGTGCTTCTTGAGAATCTGCGTTTCCACAAGGAAGAGACAAGCAATGATGCCGCTTTTGCCAAAAAGCTCGCTTCATATGCGGATATATTCGTCAACGATGCGTTCGGCACATGTCATCGGGCGCATGCGTCCACGGCCGGTGTGGCTGATTATATACCAGCGGTTGCCGGTTTTCTGATCGAAAAAGAGCTTGAAATACTCGGCGGCGCACTTGATAAACCCATGCGTCCTTTTACCGCGATACTGGGCGGTGCGAAAGTTTCGGATAAGATAGGCGTGATAGAGAATTTGCTTGGCAAGGTCAATTCCATTATCATCGGCGGCGGCATGGCCTATACCTTCCTGAAGGCGAAAGGCTATGAAATCGGAGAATCGATACTTGATGAGGAGCATCTTGATCTGGCTAAGGATCTGCTCAAAAAGGCGGCCGAAAAAGGCGTTGACATATTCCTGCCCGTGGATGCCGTTGTAGCGGACAAATTCGCGGCAGACGCCAATACGCAGGTTGTCGCGAGTGAGCATATGCCGCAGGGCTGGATTGGTCTTGATATCGGCCCGGCATCACGGATGCTTTTTGCAGATAAAATACGCACTGCGCGTACGGTCATCTGGAACGGCCCGATGGGCGTTGCGGAAATGCCGGCGTTTGCGGAAGGCACCAAATCCATTGCCAGAGCGATGGCGGAATCGGATGCCGTCACCATTATCGGCGGCGGAGACAGCGCAGCAGCCGTCAAGCAGCTCGGCTATGCGGATGCGATGACGCACATTTCGACAGGCGGAGGAGCCAGTCTCGAATTACTCGAAGGAAAGACGCTTCCGGGCGTCGCAGCGCTTGCAAAGCTGTAAGCTGCATAGAGAATTGTACAGAAGGGCTGCTCTTTTTGAGTAGCCCTTTTAATCAGAATACGAATCATTATAAGGAGGCAAATTTCATGAGAAAACCAATCATTGCGGGAAACTGGAAAATGAACAAGACGGCAGAGGAAACCACACAACTGATTAAAGAACTGATTCCGCTTGTGAGCGATGTGGATACGGTGGATATCGTTGTCTGTCCGCCCTTTGTAAACCTGATGGCGGCGAAGCAGGCGCTTGCGGGCTCAAACATCGCACTTGGCGCTCAGAATATGCACTTTGAGAAAAACGGTGCATACACGGGTGAGATTTCTGCCGATATGCTGCTTGCGCTGGGTGTGCAATATGTCATCATCGGCCATTCGGAAAGGCGTCAGTATTTTGGTGAGACAGATCAGAGCGTCAATCAGAAAACCAAAGCGGCGCTTGCGGCAGGCCTTGTGCCCATCGTCTGTGTGGGCGAGCTGCTTGAAGAGCGCGAAACGGGCATCACCTCGGAAATCGTGTGCAAGCAGACAAAGCTTGCTTTGCTGGGGCTCTCCGCAGAACAAGCGGCTGGCATCGTGCTGGCGTATGAGCCTGTGTGGGCCATCGGTACCGGCAAAACGGCTACCGCTGAAGATGCCAACGAAACGATCGGCGCCATTCGCAGTGCCGTTCGCGATGTATTCGGTGATAAGACGGCTGATGCCATTCGTATACAGTACGGCGGCAGCATGAAGCCCTCCAACGCTTCCGAACTGATGGCAAAGCCCGAAATAGACGGCGGACTGATTGGCGGCGCGGCACTGAAGGCCGAGGATTTTTGCGGCATCGTGAAATACTAGGGTGAGGGCATTATGACAAGAAAACTGACGGCACTGCTGATACTGGACGGCTTTGGCGAAGGTCCAAGTGATGTCGGCAACGCGATACATATAAGCGGTGTGCCGGCCATCAGCGCATTGAAGCAAAAATACCCGCATACCCTCATCGGCGCTTCCGGCATGGATGTAGGGCTGCCTGACGGACAGATGGGCAATTCCGAGGTCGGGCACCTGAATATCGGCGCGGGACGCATCGTGTATCAGGAGCTCACGCGCATATCCAAAGATATCGCGGACGGCGGCTTCTTTGAGAAAAGCGAACTCATTCACGCCATAGAGCATGCAAAGCGCGAAGGCACAAAGCTGCACACGTTCGGTCTTATCTCCGACGGCGGTGTGCACAGCCATCTTGAGCACCTGTACGCGCTGCTAAGGCTTGCCAAACAGCGTGGACTTGACAACGTCTATATCCATTGCTTTATGGACGGGCGCGATGTGCCGCCCGACAGCGGCCTTGAATACATACTGCAGCTTGAAAAGCAGATCGAAAAAATAGGCATCGGACAAATCGCCACAGTGATGGGGCGTTACTACGCGATGGACAGGGACAACCGTTTTGAGCGCGTGGAGAAGGCTTATGCGGCGATGGTTCGCGGCGAAGGCGTTGCGGCGGTATCGGCACCCGAAGCGATGCGGGAAAGCTACGCGGCGGGTGTGATGGACGAATTCGTGGTGCCTGCCGTGATCAGCAGCGGGGGCAAGCCGTTGGCGACGATCGGCAGCGATGATGCCATTGTGTTTTTCAACTTCCGGCCAGATAGAGCGCGTGAAATCACACGCACATTCATAGAAAAGGATTTTAGTGCGTTCAAACGCACCTATTTTCCGATCCATTTTGTATGCATGACGCAGTATGACAAAACGTTTGCGAACGTGCATGTGGCGTACAAGCCGCAGACGCTCGATAACACGCTGGGCGAATACCTGTCCAAAAACGGCAAGCGTCAGTTCCGCATTGCCGAGACAGAGAAATACGCGCATGTCACGTTTTTCTTCAACGGCGGCGTGGAGAAGCCCAACGAGGGTGAGGATCGCTTTTTGATACCGTCTCCCAAGGTGGCGACATACGACTTAAAGCCCGAGATGAGCGCCTACGAAGTGGCCGATGAAGCGGTGCGTCACATCGAGTCGGGCGAATATGACGTGATGATACTCAACTTTGCCAACCCGGATATGGTGGGGCATACCGGTATACTCGAAGCGGCTGTTAAGGCTGTTTCGGCTGTGGATGCATGTGTCGATAAAATCATCAAAGCGATACTCAAAATGGGCGGAGAAGCGATCATCACGGCCGATCACGGCAATGCCGAGCGCATGTTTGATAACAACTGCGGCCCCTTCACCGCGCATACCGCCAATCATGTGCCTTTGATACTCGTCAGCGTGCGGCGCCAGAACGCGCAGCTGCGGGATGACGGCAGGCTTGCAGACATCGCGCCGACGATGCTTGGCATGATGGACATGACAGTGCCTGAGCAGATGACAGGTACATCTTTGATAAAAGAATAGCTGATGCTGCCGGTCCTTTTTTGGCGCTTTTTCTGTGTGCGTACAATGATTCTGTCGAGAAAGCGCAATAAAAAGTCCGGCGGCTTGTTTTTTTTGTGTGTATCATTTAGAATGTGATGCGTACGCATAGTTGTTGATAGCTGAACATGGTTCAGGCTTTATAGAGTTTTTTAGAAGGAGCAACAGATGACAAAAATTACGATGCCGGTTCCGCTCGTCGAGCTTGACGGTGACGAAATGACGCGAATTATCTGGAAGATGATTAAAGATTATCTTTTGGAGCCTTATGTGGAGCTGAATACAGAATATTACGACCTTGGGTTAACCGAGCGAGACGCGACGGATGACCGCGTGACGATGGATGCAGCAATGGCCATTAAAAAGTATGGTGTGGGTGTCAAATGCGCCACGATCACGCCCAACACGCAGCGTGTTGAGGAATATGACTTAAAAGCCATGTGGAAGAGCCCCAACGGCACAATCCGCCAGGCGCTTGACGGCACGGTGTTTCGCGCGCCGATACTCGTTAAAGGCATCAACCCTTCGGTCAAAACATGGCAGGCGCCCATCACCATTGCGCGTCACGCTTTTGGGGATGTTTACAATGCACAGGAATGTGTGATAGACGGTGAAGGAAAGGCGGAGCTGGTCGTCACGCGCAAAGACGGCTCGGTCGAAAAAAAGCAGATTGCGCAGTTTGATGAGCGCGGCGGCATTGTGCAGGGCATGTTCAATACCACGACATCGATTGAGAGCTTCGCAAAAAGCTGCTTTAATTACGCGCTTGATACCAAGCAGGACATTTGGTTTGCCACAAAAGACACGATATCCAAGCTCTATCACCACCGCTTCAAGGATATCTTCGAAGAGATTTTCAAAGCAGAATATGAAGAAAAGTTCAATAAAGCGCAGATTGAGTATTTCTATACGCTGATTGATGACGCGGTTGCGCGTGTGATACGCAGCAAAGGCGGCTTTATATGGGCCTGCATGAACTATGACGGCGATGTGATGTCGGATATGGTTGCGACGGCTTACGGCAGCCTTGCAATGATGACATCGGTGCTTGTCTCGCCCGAGGGCTACTATGAATACGAAGCGGCGCACGGTACGGTGACACGCCATTACTACCGCCATCTTGAGGGCGAAGAAACGTCGAGCAACTGCATGGCCACGCTCTTCGCATGGACGGGCGCGCTGCATAAACGCGGCGAGATAGACGGAAACACAGCGCTGATGACGTTTGCGCAAAACATTGAGGCAGCCGCCATCAAAACAATTGAACAGGGCGTGATGACGGGCGATCTTTATCTGCTGAGCGAGCTTAAGAACAAGCAGAAAGTGAATACCGAGGAATTTATCAAGCAGATCAAAATGACATATGAGAGGATGACAGGGGAGTCGGCATGAGCTTATACAGTCAGTGGCAGGGGATGGCGGAAGCGGAGCGCTCGCCGCAGGAAAACAAAGCGTTTTGGGACGAATACTTTGGCCTTGAAACAAAGGCTTATCAAAAGATATTGGCACGCAAACAGGATTTTTTTGATGATAAGCTCTCAGCTTTGGCGGAGCAGATGGATATGTCGGCCGTGGTATTTGCGGGCTTTATGGACGGCATCAACGACAGTCTGGAAAAGCCGTATGAGCTGACAAAGCTAAAGGAAGGCACGCAAATCACACTTCAGGTTGATTTTGATAAGCTTTACTACAACATGCTTGAAGCCAAGGCCAAATGGCTCTATACGCTGAGTGAATGGGACGGCATATTTAATGAGCAGCAGCGCCGCGAAATCAGAGACAGGTGGCGTACCGAAAAGCAGGCCGTATCAACAAAGACCGGACGCAACGAGCCGTGCCCTTGCGGCAGCGGCAAGAAATACAAAAAATGCTGCGGCAATGCCGGTTAAACCATTGTGATCAAACGCCGTCTTTCGTGTATTGACTAATACATGCGGCGGTGTTAGAATACCAAAGTGCCAAAAAAACGGGCTGGCGTTTTGGCGGCGATATTATGCGGGCGTGGCGGAATTGGCAGACGCGCCAGACTTAGGATCTGGTGCCGCTAGGCGTGGGAGTTCAAGTCTCTTCGCCCGCACCAGTAACCCGAGCGGGAGTGACTCAGTGGTAGAGTGCGACCTTGCCAAGGTCGAAGTCGCGGGTTCGAATCCCGTCTTCCGCTCCATTTATGCGGGTGTAGCTCAACGGTAGAGCCCCAGCCTTCCAAGCTGGTTGCGTGGGTTCGATTCCCATCACCCGCTCCAAAACAATAAGGACAGGGCTTGTCCCTGTGCGTATTGTTTTGAAAAAGATGGAGGAATCGAACGCGAGCTTGCCGCCGCCAGTGGCGGATGAAGGCAAGCGAGATGGCGTGATAGCGAACGAAGAGAGCGGAGCGATTCCCATCACCCGCTCCACGTCGGAGTAAGTTTCGCATGGCTGCGTTTTGCTTATGCAAAACTGACGCCCGCTTCTCTACTCCTCCTTTTCCCCACAAAGCTGTGCTTTGCGGGGGCCCCTATTAATGGACAGGGCTTGTCCCTGTACCTTATGAGGACGATTAGCTCAGTCGGTAGAGCACCTGACTCTTAATCAGGGTGTCCAGGGTTCGAGCCCCTGATCGTCCACCAACCCTTCGCTAAGCGAGGGGTTTTTTATGTTTGGCCCAAGACAAATAACATATCAATTGAATAAAATGGATTGCATGATATAATATATAAATCAAATATAAGTATTTATCACAGCATCTATCTATGTAAAAAGAACACATATCAAAAGGTCTACCAAAATCAATAGATACTTATTTCAACAAGCTCTCGTTTCAAACGCTCTATTTGAGATTGTGCTGCCTTTCTTTTCCTTGCGTTATCGCCAAATAATGATTTATTTGCATCTATTATTTGTTGTTGAATTAAGATATCATTATTAATTCTTGAAATAAGCTCTCTTTTATCACTTAGATATTTTTGATATTCATCGGGATGAGTATCCCAGTACTTTTGTTGTTCCAAAGCCTTCTCTTTTTCTCGACGCTCATCCATTTCCATATCTATCTTTCGTTGAAGCTTTTTGTTTAACTCGCTTCGAGCCAAGTTATGCATACCCACTATTGTAGGGGGTTCTACCCTGTTAAGTGTTGTTGAATTATTTCTAAGAAAATCAGAATCAACTTTTCGAATCTCATATGTAAACTCATCATACAAGTCGATGTATTTCTGTTTGTTTGCGACACTTAATCCTCCAAACTGGAGTGATTCTTTAGAATAATCGAGATAATAGCAATAGTAATCACACATAAATACACAATAATCACAGATATGTTTCATAATAACAACGTGCAAGTCTGTAGGAATATTATCATTATTTGTTGGTATTGTCGATAATACAATTTTCCCATACTCGATGCATTTCTCCGATGCGCTGAAAGCGTTGAAGTATACGTCCATATTATCTGCATATAACTCATCATTATCGTAATACATCTGAACAGATAAAGTATGATATGCGTCAATTACTGCGTCAAGGTCTTCTGCAAAATTAAAACGAATACCATTCTTTTCTTCTTCTGAAAGACTTGAACTATCACTAACAAGAGGTAATGCTAATTGCAATCCAACTATTGCCTCTTTGATTCTTGGTTTAGCAATTGAAGATTGCCAAGCCGCCGATAAGCCTTTATAAAATACTGCTGACCAGTTAGTAGGTTGAGTTTCGACTACTTTTGTGAAATATTGATAAGCCTCTTCGTAGTTATTAGCGTCAAATGATGAATGCGCCATGCTCATCCAATTGTCTATAAAATGTGTATTATCTATTCGCATTGAGTTAATTGAATTCTGTACAATAACTTTTGTTCCACAAAACATGCAGAAGCCTCTTTCCATGCGAGTCGTCAAGTTGAAGCTCCCCACTACAAGCCGGACATTTCACAGCTATGATGGCCATATATAGCACCCTCCCTAATTGATGATAGTATACTGATAATTAAATAATTATATAGACTTTGATATGAAATTTTAATCCATATAATATTATTTGGCAAGTTTTCTTCGAGCTTTAATGGCAAAATTGACATTTGGTTTGCTCAATCATATTGACATATCCATATCCTGTGCTACAATACTGTTAGCACTCTGTTGGTGCGAGTGCTAAATACCAGGCAAAATCAGGAGGATGCAAAATGGCAAAAAAGCAGTTTAAAACGGAATCCAAACAGTTATTGAATCTGATGATCAATTCGATATACACGCACAAGGAAATATTCCTGCGTGAGCTGATATCCAACGCCAGCGACGCGATCGACAAAATCTATTACAAGGCACTCACAGACGATGCGATCAGCTTCAACAGCACGGACTATTACATCAAGATCGTACCCGATAAGGAGAGCAGAACGCTCAAAGTCATCGATACCGGCATCGGCATGACCAATGAGGAGCTTGAGGACAACCTTGGCATCATCGCCAAAAGCGGCTCGCTCAACTTCAAGAAGGAGAACGAGGTCAAGGACGGCTTTGATATCATCGGCCAGTTTGGCGTCGGCTTTTATTCGGCATTCATGGTGGCCGCAAAAGTCACCGTCATCAGCAGGGCGCTCGGCTCTGAGCAAGCGTACAAATGGGAATCGGAAGGCGCTTCGGGCTACACGATCGAGGCTTGCGAAAAAGACAGCGTGGGCACCGAAATCATTCTTGAGATTAAACAGAATACGGATGATGAGCAATACGATGAATTTTTGGAGGAATACCGTCTGCGCGCGCTGATCAAGGAGCATTCGGATTTTATCCGCTATCCCATCAAAATGGATGTGAGCGAGAGCCGCCCTGTGGAAGGCAAAGAAAACGAGTATGAGACGGTGATCGAAGAGCAGACGCTCAACAGCATGACACCCATATGGCGCAAAAACAAAAGCGAGCTTAAAGACGAAGACTACGAGCGGTTTTACAGCGAGAAGCATTTTGGGTTTGATAAGCCAGTACGGCACATACACATCAAGGCGGAAGGCGCCGTGCGCTACAATGCGATACTGTACATACCCGAAAAGCCGCCGTATGATTTTTATACCAAGGACTACGAAAAAGGACTCGAACTCTACGCCAATGGTGTGCTGATTATGAAGAAGTGCGCCGATCTGCTGCCCGACTGCTTCGCTTTTGTGCGCGGTATCGTCGAGTCTGACGATCTCTCACTCAACATATCCCGCGAGATGCTGCAGCACAACCGCCAGCTGCTGCTGATCGCAAAAAATATACGCAGCAAAATCAAAACGGAGCTGGAAAACCTGCTTAAGAATGACCGCGACAAATACGAAGCTTTCTTTTCGGCGTTCGGCAGACAGATCAAGTACAGCCTGTATAGCAGCTTTGGCGCGGATAAAGACGATTTGCAGGATCTGCTGCTGTTCTATTCGTCGCAGGAAAAGAAAATGGTCAGTCTTGGCGAGTATGTTTCGCGCATGAAAGAAGACCAAAAGGCCATCTACTATGCGTCCGGTGAGTCGATCGAGCGTATAGAGAAGATGCCGCAGACAGAAATGGTTTTCGACAAGGGCTACGAGGTGCTCTATTTCACCGAGGACGTCGATGAATTTGTGATACAGATGCTGAACCAATACGCCGAAAAGCCGTTCCAATCGGTCTCGGGCAGCGATCTTGGGCTGGATGATGATAAAAAAGAGCATGAGCAAGGCAAGGACGATGATACAGAGATGCTTGCGGCGATGAAAGAGGCGCTGGGCGACAAGGTCAAGCAGGTGCGTCTCTCCAAGCGTCTCAAAACGCATCCTGTCTGCCTGATCAGCGAGGGCGGTGTATCAATCGAGATGGAGAAAATACTCAAAGCGATGCCGGGCAGCCAGAACATATCTGCGCAGAAAATACTCGAAATCAACGGCGAGCATGATGTGTACAAGGCGCTCAAGCAGGCGTTCGCGCAGGACAAAGAGAAGTTTTCGCTGTATGCGCAGCTGCTGCTTGGTCAAGCGCTGCTGATGGAGGGCCTCGCGGTAGAAGACCCGCTCTCGTTCAGCAATGATATCTGCAGCCTGATGAAATAAGCCAGCAGTATAAGAGGAGCGAATATGCGGCTGTTTGTCGGTATCAAAACACAGTGCGAAGGCTACCTTGTATCGCTGCAGCAAAAGCTGCGGGGCAGAGGCAGACTGACTCATGCGGCAAATCTGCATATCACACTCAAGTTTTTAGGCGAGGTGCACGAATCAAGGCTCGGCCGAATACGAGATGTTTTGGCGCAAATTGAGGCCGAGCCCTTCACACTCACATGCTGCGGCATCGGCAGCTTTGCGCGAAGCGGTATTGTTTTCGCAAAGCTTGGAGGGGATACTCAAGCGCTTCAAAGGCTGCATCAAAGCGTGGACGAAGCGCTGCATGCCGTCGGGTTTGACAAGGAAGCAAAAGCATACAGGCCGCATATCACGCTTGCGCGGCAGTTCCGGTCCGATGACGGCTTTGAAGCGCAGGTGCTTGATGATGAAGGCTGCAGCTTTGCGGTCAATCATTTGATGCTGTTTGAAAGCAGGCGAGAAGACGGGCGGCTGGTGTACGTGCCGCTGTTTAAAAAAGAGCTAAACAGCCTCAATACATAAATACAATAGGATTTGTTAAAGTATGGTGATATTTATATAACTAACAGCCAAGACAGCCGAGTGCATGGGTTATGGGATGCTTCGCTGGCGCTCAGCATGACATCAGGCATGCGAGATAGCAGCCTCACATTATATCACATTATGTTGAAGTATATAAAAATAAATACTATAATGATGATAATAAATAAGGAAATCAAGGAGTGTTTAAAATGTTAAACCATCATAAGTGTAAACTAGCACGAGAATATACAGGCTGTATCGATCCAGATAGTGAAATTATTGATCAATACAACGAATTATCAGAATCAGAAAAAGAACTAATAATCAATGAACTCCAAATTATTATGGGGGATAACGACGAATGTCCTTCACATAATGACTGGCGTGAAATTTGTAAAAAGAGACACTGGATTACCCACCCCGTACTTGTTTGTGTTTATATGGAATGGAAATCAAAAAGTCACCAATAGTCGAGGTGATTGTAATGAAATTTATTACTAATCATAGTTTTCAATTCTCCTTTCAATCTTTATTTATTCCGTAGGTTAGGGGATAATTCAGAACAGAAATGCTCATGCCTGACGCAATAATGTGTTATCAATCACAATATCTCGCGACAGGCATTTTTACTCATTGATATAATATTGAAAAAAATACGCATAAATGATACAATATGCAAAATGATAGGAGGAATAATCCTCATGAAAAATAAGAATGGTGTGGACAGATCAAGAAGAGCGACAGCAAGCGGAACCAAAAAGTACGATCTGGGATTGATGCAGCAAGAAAACCCAAACCAGCAAAAACCATCATGCCTCATAATGCAAGCAAGCGGAACAAAAGATTTTGACAAAGACCTTATGAACAAAGAAGCAAAATCAGACAAATAAATAGTGAGGGGATATTGACATGGATCAGATGTCCAAAATAATTGCGGAGCTGCCCAATGTACTGCAATATTTAGTTCCCGGGTATATTTGTGTTCTCATATTTACAGCCATCACGTCAAAAAAAGTAGAGAACACGGTTAAATTCGGGATCAGCTGCGTTTTAAGCTTTTGCTTTATCACATTGATCAATGCGGCCTATCATGTGTTTAACTGGGAGATAACTGAAATATGGGTGACGGTTGCGATTTCTATAGCGCTGTCTGTTGTGATTGCCATACTGTTCGCCGAAATCTACACAAGCCGGCTTTTCAAGAAATTTATCGTCAAATCTTTTCAAAGATCGCCGCACGATAGTATCTGGAGAAATGTACTCGATTACGAGAAGGGAACGAATCTAAAGGTCTATCTGAAAAACAAAGATTACTATATCATCGGCCACTTCTATACACACGAAGAAAAAGGGAATGATTCATGGTTCAGTCTGAGTGCTTTTATTAAGACGGATATTAAGACAAACAAAGATATCGTCAATTATCAAGAACACAAGGATGTTTATATCGTGTTTAATCTCAAGGATGTGGATACCATTGAGGTTTTCTAAGCAGAGTGGATGCTATTAAAAAGCGCCGAACTCGCAATGCGCGTATCCGGCGCTTTTCTTGTCTTATGCCAGCCGCGCTTTAAACTCGCTGATCAACGCGGGTACCACCTGCAGCACATCGCCGACGATGCCAAATGTGGCGATCTTGAATATCGGCGCATCCGGATTCTTATTGATGGCGATGACGGTATCCGATGATGACATGCCCGCCAGATGCTGCACCGCACCCGATATGCCGCACGCGAAATAGACCTTTGGGCCCACCGTTTTGCCTGTCTGGCCCACCTGATGGCAGTAGGCAATCCAGCCCGCGTCCACAGCGGCACGCGATGCGCCCACCGCGCCGCCCAGCGTTTTGGCCAGCTCCTCGAGCAGCGAGAAATTCTTCGGGTCTCCGATGCCCCTGCCGCCCGATACGATGATGTCCGCTTCGGTCAAGTTGACCATCTGCGTGATGCTTGTGACCACATCGACGACCTTGGTTTTCAAATCCTGCGGAATGCGCACTTCCGGTCGGATGATCTGGCCGTCTCTTGCAAAGTCGGGCTCGAGTGCCTTCATCACCTTAGGGCGCACGGTCGACATCTGCGGTCTGTGGTTAGGGCAGATGATCGTCGCCATCAGATTACCGCCAAACGCCGGACGCGTTTGCAGCAGTATCTTCTTTTCCGGATCGATTTCGAGCTTTGTGCAGTCCGCCGTGAGGCCCGTGTTGATTCTTGACGAAATGCGCGGCGCAAGTGAACGCCCGTAGGTGCTCGCACCCATCAGTATGATCTCCGGCTTGTATTTTTGAATCAGTTGTACAAAAACATCTGCGTATGATTCGTCGTTGAAGCGCGCTAATGACGGATGCTCAGCCATGTAGACGCTGTCGGCACCATGCGCAATCAGCAGCTTGGCTGTCGGCTCGATCATATCGCCCAGCAGCACAACCGAGAGCGGCACGCCAAGCTCGTCTGCGAGTCTGCGGCCTTCTCCAAGCAGCTCAAGCGCGACACCCGCCGGTATGCCGTCCTTCTGCTCGCCAAATACCCAAACGCCCTTGTAGGCTGAAATGTCGGAAATGTCTTGCGCCTCATCCTTTTCAAATGCAATTGCATCGAATTTGCACGATGAGACACACGCGCCGCAAAGTGTGCAGTTATCGAGTATATGTGCTCTTTTGTCTTCAACCTTGATTGCGCCAAACGGACAGGCACCGATGCACAGCCTGCATCCCACACATTTTTCAATCAATATCTCTATGCTTGCCATCAGCTTGTCCCCCTATTTAAGCGCTTGTTTCAAACTGCATGGTAAGCAGCTTTTCTGCGAGTCGTTTTGCCTGATCTGTCGGCTCACCCTCTATCATTTCACTTTGAACATCATGAACCGGCACGAAGGTGGTGATTACCTGCGTAGGGGAGCCCTTAAGCCCGCACAGCTCCTTATCTGCGCCAATGTCGTCGGCTGTCCAGACGTTCACAACGGCCTTCTTGGCACGCATCATGCCTTTGAGTGACGGCAGCCGTGGCTCGTTGATTTCTTTGACCACGGTGATCACGGCGGGAAGTGTCATCTCGATCACCTCATAACCGTCTTCGGTCATCCTCTGGCAGCGGATGTAGCCATCGCGTATCTCCTCAATTTTGCGCACATAGGTCGTGTGCGGTATGCCAAGCTTTTCGGCAAGGCTCGGGCCCACCTGCGCGGTATCGCCATCGGTCGCCTGTTTGCCGCAAATGATCAGATCGTATGCACCGATCTTCTGCACACCCATGCAGAGCGCGTACGCCGTCGCGAGCGTATCCGCGCCAGCAAATGCCCTGTCGCTCAGCAGCACAGCTTCATCCACACCCAGCGCGATGGTTTCTTTGAGCAGCTCAGCCACGGACGGTATACCCATGCTCAGCGCTGTCACTTTGCCCTCGGTCTGTTCTTTGAGCCGCAAACCCTCCTCCACAGCATAGGTGTCGAAAGGATTGATGATCGACTCGACGCCCTCGCGGATGATGGTGTTGGTTTCTTTGTTCATTTTGACTTCATTGGTGCCGGGCACCTGCTTGACACAGACGATGATGTTCAAATTCACAACTCCTTTATAATCAGCACTTAAGCAACGGCTCAAAGCAATCGCTTAAAGCCGCTGCTGATTATTGCGATATAGCCGCTCAGCGGTATTCCTTGAGCAGCTCATGCGCAATGATGTTTCTTTGTATCTGATTGGTCCCCTCGTAGATCTGCGTGATTTTGGCGTCGCGCATCATTTTCTCGACGGGGTATTCCTTCATATAGCCATATCCGCCGAACACCTGCACTGCATCGGTGGTAACCTTCATCGCGGTATCGGATGCCAGCACCTTGCACATCGCCGACTGACGGGAGATGCTCTTCGCGCCCGAATCGATATAACGGCATGTCTGATAAACGAGCGCCCGTGAGGCTTCAATCTGAATCGCCATATCTGCGAGCATATGCTGAACAGCTTGGAACGAAGAGATCGGCGCGCCGAACTGCTGCCTCTCTTTGGCGTATTTCGCAGCCGCCTCCATCGCGCCCTGCGCAATGCCCAGCGCCTGTGCCGCAACGCCAGGCCTTGTGCGGTCCAGCGTCTTCATCGCCACGATAAAGCCCATGCCTTCTTTCGACAAAAGGTTTTCTTTAGGCACGCGGCAGTCCTCGAACACCAGCTCAACCGTGCACGATGCGCGGATGCCCATTTTGTCTTCTTTCTTGCCGAATGAGAAGCCGGGTGTACCCTTTTCGACGATAAATGCCGAATAGCCTCTCGGGCCCAATGGCCGGTCGGTGCAGGCGATAACAGAATACACATCGGCCTCGCCGCCGTTTGTGATCCATTGCTTGGTGCCGTTTAATACGTACGCATCACCATCCAAAACGGCTGTGGTTTCTATGCCTGCGGCATCACTGCCGGCGTTCGCCTCGGTCAATCCAAAAGCAGCCAGCTTTTTACCTGCCGCGATATCGGGCAGATACTTTTTCTTTTGTTCGTCGGAACCAAAGAGCAGAATCGGAAACGCGCCAAGGCCCGTGCCTGCAAACGCGAGCGCGATGCCCCCGCAGGCGCGGCTTAGCTGCTCAACGACGAGTGCCATCTCGAAAATGCCGCCGCCCAAGCCGCCGTACTCTTCCGGAATATACACACCGCACAAATCCGAATCCGCGAGAATTTTGACGATATCATGCGGAAATTTGCCTGCTTCATCGTACTCTAAGGCAACGGGCGCAATCTTCTCATCGGCAATTTTAGCGGCGAGCTCCTGTATCATCTGCTGTTCTTCCGTCAGAAAATAATCCATTGAATATCTCCTTAAACCAAATAAATGATAGCGAATAAAGACAGCATCTTTATTCATTAGTATTGCTAACATAGTATAATATAGATTGCATGCTATTGCAACCTATTAACAATTGCCATTCAATACGTAAAATAGGCGATCAGAATAATTGAATGCGGCACATTATATGTTATAATAACCCAAGCGCTGTGCCTGCCCATGCCGTTTGCGGGCAGCAACACTGCGGTTGATAATGTTATTTAATACTGATGTAAAGAGGTGCAATGTGCCAAAAGAAGTCGAACTGCTTGGCAAGCACTTTTGGACAACATCCTTCACCGCGTCCGGTGTGCTGCAGGTCGCGTATCACCTGATAGAAGAGGGCGAGATGTTATCCGTCAAATACGGCGGCCCGAATTATGAAACCAATCCCGATTTTGCAGCGATACTGGGTCCCATCGTTTTTCAAATAGCTGGCGCATCATGATGCCAATATCAACGAAGGATCAGATCATTTGCATTGGCACATGTTTTTAACGCTCGTAGATACTGCGGGCGTTTTTCATACGGCTGTTTACTTTTGATACCTTTTCTTTTTGCCGTCCTCATCCACCATGGATACTTTTTTCTGCGGCACACTATAAACGCTCGACCAGCCCTCAACCTCAGCCTCGGTCAGCGGGGGCGTGGGCACCATGCCGGTGCATTCGCAGGCCGATGTGATATCAAGCGATATGTAATCGTCTTCGAGAAAATCCTTTTCGGTTCTTGTGTCCTTTTTCATGCGATTGCTCCCTTTTGTTTGTTTATACATATCTTGTCCTGCAACGCGGCGGCTTATGTGCGGCCGCGCTTTTTGCACACAATATGACGCTTTTTTCCGCTTGAAACAGTGTGAGCTGCAGTGATAGTTTATAAAAAATGCTTTTCATACGAATCACATGATGTATAATAGGGGAGGCATCATAAACGCATATAAACGACAGTTTATATAGAAATTATTCGTTCAACAAAAGGAGGTATTATGGATTTAATGATTCTTGCTCCTATCGGAGCTGTGGTCTCATTGCTGTTCGCCGGTTTCCTAGCCGTGCGCATCAAGAAGTTCTCCACAGGCACCGAGATGATGACAAAGATCGCGCATGCGATCAAGAGCGGCGCGAAAGCGTATTTGAAGCGCCAGTACAAAGGTGTCGCGATTTTCTTCGCGGCAATGTTTGTGATACTGCTGCTGCTCTCGCTGCTGACAACCGGAAGCGGTGTTCCGCTGATCAACAGCTTTGCGCCATTTACATTCATCATCGGTGGCGTTTGCTCGGGCCTTGCCGGTTTTATTGGTATGAGCATCGCAACATCCGCGAATGCGCGCACCGCGCAAGCGGCCAGCGAAAGCCTGAACAAGGGTCTGCGCGTGGCGTTCTCGTCCGGCGGCGTGATGGGCTTTGTGGTTGTCGGCTTAGGTCTGCTGCCGCTGACAATCTTCTACTACGCGCTGCATCTGTTTTCCGATCTTGGCATTCAGGAGATATCATCCGCAATGCTCACGTTCGGTATGGGCGCATCAGCCATGGCGCTTTTTGCCCGTGTGGGCGGCGGCATATTCACCAAAGCGGCTGACGTGGGTGCGGATCTTGTGGGTAAGGTGGAAGCCGGTATACCCGAGGACGATCCGCGCAACCCCGCCGTTATCGCGGATAACGTGGGCGACAACGTGGGTGACGTGGCCGGAATGGGCGCGGATCTTTACGAATCGTACATTGGTGCCATCGTCTCTGCCGGTGCGCTGGCTGTGGCGGCAGGGCTTGGTGAAGGCGGCATGCTGCTGCCGATGATCATCGCGGCTCTGGGTATTTTCGCTTCGATACTGGGCACGTTCTTCGTGCGGGCGGGCGAGAAAACCGAGCAAAAGGTACTGTTGAGTGCGCTGCGCCGCGGTGTCTACATCAGCTCCGTGCTGTTTGCCGCTGTTGCCTTTGTGCTGATCTATTTCGTGATGGGCAATGTGCTGGGCGATGCGAAGCTTGGTGTGTTCTTGGCGATATTCACCGGCCTTGTGGCAGGCAATTTGATCGGCTTTTTCACAGAATACTATACATCCGATACATACAGGCCCACACGCAAGGTGGCTGAGGCCTCGGCGACAGGCCCCGCAACGGTCATCATCGGCGGGCTTGCGCTGGGCATGAAATCAACCGTGCTGCCTGTGCTGATTGTGGGCGGCACTGTGCTTGCTGCATTTTTCCTCGCGGGCGGCGGTGCCAGCTTCGAGATGGGGCTGTTTGGCATCGGCCTTTCGGCCGTGGGCATGCTCTCCACGCTCGGCATCACGCTGGCGACAGACGCGTATGGCCCGGTGGCGGATAACGCGGGCGGTATCGCGGAGATGAGCCACATGGATCCTGAGGTGCGCAAGCGTACCGACGCGCTTGATTCTCTTGGCAACACAACCGCAGCGACAGGCAAAGGCTTTGCCATTGGCTCCGCGGCGTTAACGGCGCTGGCGCTGATTGCGGCGTTTATCAGCCAGGTCGGCATGCTTGACCCGACGTTCACGTTCAATCTGTCTATCATCAATCCGCCGACATTGATCGGTCTGTTCATCGGCGCGATGCTGCCGTTCCTGTTCGCTTCGCTGACGATGAGCGCTGTGGGGCGCGCGGCGCAGGGCATCGTGATTGAGGTGCGCCGTCAGTTCAAGGAAATCAAAGGCTTGATGACTGGCAAGGCCGAGCCCGATTACGCAAGCTGCGTCGATATCTGCACGCGCTCCGCGCAGAAGGAAATGCTGCTGCCGTCTCTGGTCGCAATCATTGCGCCTGTTATCACGGGCCTTGTGCTAGGTGCGAGCGCTGTTGCGGCGATGCTGGCAGGTGCGACGATAACTGGCTTTATACTCGCCATCATGATGGCCAACTCCGGCGGTTCGTGGGATAACGCCAAAAAGTACATCGAGGCGGGCAATCTCGGCGGCAAAGGCAGCGACGCGCACAAAGCCACTGTCGTGGGCGATACGGTCGGCGATCCGTTCAAGGATACATCCGGCCCGTCGATCAACATATTGATCAAGCTGCTCTCGATGGTCGCCATCGTATTCGCGGGTCTGATACTCTCTGGCGCGCTGATGTAGTTAATAGTTCTGAAATGTTAACTGAGGCTGCTCAAAAGCGGGCAGCCTCTTTCTTTTTTCTTTATCCGACAATCTGAGAATACATGTGCAGGCTGACGCCCATATGTCCCAAAGCCAGCAGCGCCGCGGGTATAAGGAACAATGGCGATAGCACCCACAAGCCAAGAAGTAAAAAATAGATCACTGGGAACAGGGCCATCGGTACTGGGATAATCCACAAGGGCGTATACAGAAGAGAAAAATCCCGCCCGCCCGCAAAATAGCGTATCCAGCAGATGTAATAGATCAAAAGGCAAAGTGCCATCAGAGCCACCCAGAAATCTATCGGCTGCCGCGCGATCTGTTTGCCAAAAACCAAGGGCATCGCAAAACAGCCAATCTGCCCGATGCGTTCGAGCACCGTCAGCCATACCGGCGCTTTTGACAGCGATTCAGGTATATGGCGCGGCGGAATCAGAAAGAAAAAGAGGTTTGGCAGCAAAATCAGCAGCGTGATGATAAGGCCCCGAAAATGAAATCCCATAAGTATCTCCTTAATCATGTGTTCTTTTGAAGATTCGTCAGCAAATTGATCGCTTCATCGCACCACGCAGCATAGGCATCCCACACCTTTTGTCCAAAGGAGAGTACCATCAGTATTTGTCTGTGGTTGCTGTGTATGTCGATATCCTGCTTAAGCTGAGCCTCAAACTGCTTGAACAATGCTTGCTGCTTTTGATGGTTTTCTGCAAAAGCCTTGATATGCGCGGCCATTACAGAGGCGCTGGCTGTGTTTGAGAAATAGAGCTTGAGCAAAAGCTCGAAGCGTACCGTCTCTTTTTCCACAGGCGATGCAATCCATTCATCAAGTACGCGTTTTCCCTGCTTTGTTATCGCATATACCTTGGCTTCTTTATCACGACTGACGGTTTCACTGACCATGCGGATGAGCCCGTCTTTTTCAAGTCTGTGCATCTCGGGATAAATCTGACCGAAGCTTTCATTCCAGAAAAAGCACAACCGTTTATCAATGATACGCTTTATTTGATATCCTGATAAGCTCTCTTCGCTCAATAGGCCGAGTATTACATAACGCGTCTTGCTTTTTATTTTTGGCATATACAGTCCTTTTTTAATGATGATATATCTAAAAGATATACTGCTAACACATGGATGTCAATGGCATTTACTATTAATCATCAAGGAAAAACAGATATTTTGGGGCAGCCTGCTCTGTCACTCTTAACGCGGAGATTATTGTGTGTTGTTAGCGAGTCGACAACACCGTAATTTGACAGACAACTGGCAGACAAAATTGTTCAAAGTTGAACAAAAGGGTTGACAGACGGTTTGACCATCATTTATAATGACTCACAATAAAGGCAGTGAAGGAGAACAGTAGCGAAAAACCTGCTTTTCAGAGAGCCGTCGGTGGGTGAAAGACGGCATGCAGTATTTTGCGAAGCTCGCTCCAAAGCCGCTGCGCCGAACAACAGTAGGTGCAGACGTGCTGACCCGACGTTACACGGGTACGGGCATCATGTTGTGCCCTGATAAGCTGGCGGCCTTTTGCCGCAAGCAGAGTGGTACCGCGAAGTCTTTCGTCTCTGTAGACGCAAAGGCTTTTTTTATTGCCCGGCAAATGCAGGGCAGATGGAAGACTGCAGATTCCATCGCGGGTATCGCGTCAGCATGAATAATATTTAAGGAGCTTATAGCAATGAAAACGATCAAGATTTTTGACACCACATTGCGGGATGGCGAGCAGTCTCCGGGCTGCAGCATGAACCTGCAGGAGAAGATCGAGGTGGCGCGCCAGCTGGAAAAGCTCGGGGTTGACGTGATTGAAGCGGGCTTCGCAATCGCTTCGCCGGGGGATTTTCTCTCGGTAAAAACAGTGGCGGAAACCGTCAAAAACGCCCGCGTGGCCAGCCTTTCACGCGCGCTTAAAAAGGACATCGACCGCGCATACGAGGCGGTGAAGGGTGCTGTGGCGCCGCGCATACACACGTTTCTTGCCACATCGCCGATCCATATGGAATACAAGCTCAAAATGTCGCCGGATGCCGTATACGAGCAAGCCGTGGAAATGGTCAAATACGCAAAATCTTTGTGTGATGATGTGGAGTTTTCCGCCGAGGATGCATCGCGCAGTGAGCCTGCGTTTTTGTACCGCGTGTTCGAAGGCGTAATTGCCGCCGGTGCGACGTGCATCAATGTGCCCGATACCGTGGGCTACTCGATGCCAGAAGAGTTCGGCGCTTTAATCCGCGGCATCAAGCAGAACGTGAAGGGCATTGAGAAGGTGGACATCTCGGTGCACTGCCATAACGATCTTGGCCATGCGGTGGCCAATTCGCTGGCCGCGTTGCGCGAGGGTGCCACGCAGCTTGAATGCACGGTCAACGGCATCGGTGAGCGTGCGGGCAACGCATCGCTCGAAGAAATTGTGATGTCGATCGCAACAAGACAGGATTTGTTCGGTGTGACGACGAATATCAATACAAAGCAGATATACAATGCGTCTCGGCTGATATCCACAATCACCGGTGTGCCGGTTCAGCCCAACAAGGCTGTTGTGGGGGCCAATGCGTTTGCGCACGAGGCAGGCATCCATCAGCACGGTGTGCTTGCCAACAAAAAGACGTATGAGATCATGACGCCGCAGTCCATCGGCCTTGCGGAGAATGTGATCGTTTTGGGTAAGCATTCGGGCAAGCACGCTTTTGCGGAGCGCCTGCGCGAGCTTGGCTACATGCTCGATGACGCGCAGCTTGCCGATTGCTTCGATAAGTTCAAGGAGCTGGCGGACAGAAAGAAGGATGTTTCTGATCTTGACCTGCGCGCCCTTGTCGAATTCGAGAAGTTTGAAATACCTGCCGAGTTCGCTTTTGATTCGTTTGTCATCAACAGCGGCAACAAGATGACAGCAACGGCTGTCGTCAAGCTCATTCATGACGATCGCGAAATCGAGGAGGCTGCCACGGGCGATGGGCCTGTGGACGCGGCGTTCAACGCTGTGGAGCGCTGTACCGGCGAGAGCTTTGCCTTGGAGGACTACATCGTTCGATCGGTCACGGGCGGCAAAGACGCGCAAGGCGAGGTGGTTGTCAAGCTTGCCAGAAACGGCAAAAAGGTGAAAGGACGCGGGCTTAGCACCGATATCGTGGAAGCGAGCGTGCGTGCTTATATCGACGCGATCAACAGATACCATTACCAAATGAAACTGGAGGGTTAGGCACATGGGCATGACAATGACACAAAAAATACTGGCGAGCAAGGCAGGGCTTGATGCTGTTCATCCAGGCCAATTCATTGAGGCCAGCATCGACTTGGCGCTCGGCAACGACATCACCACACCAGTGGCCATACGTGAGTTTAGGCGTTCGGGCACTGAGCGGGTATTTGACAAAGACAAAGTCGCCATTGTGCCGGATCACTTCACCCCCAATAAGGACATCAAGGCCGCTGAGCAGTGCAAATACATTCGCGAATTTGCGCAAGAGCAGGAGCTGACGAATTATTTTGAAGTGGGGCAGATGGGAATCGAGCACTGCCTGATACCCGAAAAAGGGCTGGCGGTGCCGGGGGACGCCATCATTGGCGCGGATTCGCACACCTGCACCTACGGCGCGCTGGGCGCGTTTTCAACGGGCGTTGGAAGCACCGATTTGGCTGCTGTGATGGCGCGCGGCAAATGCTGGTTCAAGGTGCCCGCTGCAATACAATTTCGCTTAAGCGGTCAAAGGCCAAAATGGGTATCAGGCAAGGATCTGATACTGCACATCATCGGCATGATCGGTGTGGACGGCGCGCTGTATCAGTCGATGGAATTTGCGGGCGAGGGCGTTGGTGCTTTGACGATGGATGATCGGTTCACCATTGCCAACATGGCGATTGAGGCCGGCGCGAAAAACGGCATTTTCCCTGTCGATGCGCAGACGATCGCGTATGCCAAAGCCCACTCGGCAAAGCCCTATCAGGTGTTTGAAGCGGATGCCGATGCGGTCTACGCGCGCGTGATCGATATCGATCTTAATTCATTGCGCCCAACGGTCGCGTTCCCGCATCTGCCCGAAAACACGAAAACCATCGATGAGGTGGGCGATATTGCGGTCGATCAGGTTGTTATCGGCTCGTGCACCAACGGGCGCATGGACGATCTGCGCATCGCCGCTGATATACTGCGCGGACGCAAGGTCAAAAAGGGTGTGCGTGTGATTGTTTTTCCGGGCACTCAGCAGATCTATCTGCAGGCCGTCAAAGAAGGCCTTGTCACTGATATCGTCGAAGCGGGAGCGGCCTTCTCTACACCCACATGCGGGCCGTGTCTGGGCGGTCATATGGGCATACTGGCAAAGGGCGAGCGCTGCGTATCCACAACGAACCGCAATTTCGTAGGGCGCATGGGCCATGTGGAATCGGAAGTGTATCTTGCAAGCCCCGCGGTGGCGGCGGCTTCGGCGCTGACGGGGCGAATTGAAGACCCCGCGAACATATAGGGAGGACAAAAAATGAGCAAGGTCTATAAATACGGCAACAATGTGGATACCGATGTCATCATACCCGCGCGGTATCTGAACACATCGGACGATAAAGAGCTCGCATCGCACTGCATGGAGGATATCGATGCGGATTTTATCAAAACTGTCGAGATGGGCGATATCATCGTAGCCGGTTCCAATTTTGGCTGTGGCTCCTCACGCGAGCATGCGCCCATCGCCATCAAGGCTTCGGGCATATCATGCGTGATCGCCGAAACGTTTGCACGCATCTTCTTCCGCAATGCCATCAACATCGGCCTGCCGATTCTGGAATGCGCACAAGCCGTGCGCGGCACGCAGGCGGGCGATAAGCTCGAGGTTGATCTCTCAAGCGGCACGATACGCAACTTAACAAACGGCCAAACGTTTCAAGCAGAGCCGTTTCCGGAATTCATGTCCCGCATTATCGATGCGGGCGGGCTGATTGGCGCGATATCGAAATAACGAATAGCTCGCTGCAGTTTGTTGCTCGGGTAAAAAATCGTAGGGGACGGCCTTTGGCCGTCCCGCCAAATACTGACTATTTTTTGCAATTTCCTATCTGTTTGTTTTCAAAGTGTTTATTGGTGCGCAGCTGACATTTATGTTATGATATAAACGGTCAATGCTGATTCGTCGTTTACGGCAGCCATATGATAAGGAGCGCCATGAATATACTTTTCTTCTTAAAGCCCAAAAGCGATATTGCCTATATATACGAGCACCATTCCATGCGTCAGGCCTTGGAGAAAATGAAGCATCACGGGTTTACGGCGATACCCGTTATCCACAAAAACGGCAAATATGCCGGTACGCTGAGTGAGGGCGACCTTTTATGGGCGATACTCGAACACAGCGCCTATGACAATCAAAGCCGCGAAAAATACTGTGTTTGCGATATACTCAAAGGTCGGCAGAACACGCCGGTGAATGTCAACGCGTCGATAGAAGATCTTTTTTTGATGGCGGTCACGCAGAACTTTATCCCCGTCACGGACGACCGCGGACTTTTCATCGGCATCGTCACGCGCAGCGATATTCTTCAGCATTTCCATGAAAAAATGCGCAGCGCGGATGAATCCGCTCATTGATTTTTGTTCCGTGCTTTGAAAAGCTCGACTGCCTTGTTGGGGCATTTTCTAATGACGCCGTATACAAGAGTGGATACCAGAGGTGTTTTCTACATTGAAAAGCCGCCGGAACCATGTTCCCGCGGCTCTTACAAAACTGTCGCCAAAGATGTCTTCCCGATGTCCTCCTCGATGTCAAAACACGCTGTCGTACCAAGATGCATAACCCGGATGCCAATGTCTTGTGCTACTAAAAAAGATGTACGCTAAGCGCCGCCGCAGGCGGCAAGCCGCAAAAAGGTGGTAGGCAACAAAGCGAGCGGAGTTTTTCGTGAAACGAAAAACGGAGCAAAGCGAACTTTGCTCCGACGTGGTGCCGAAGGTGGGACTCGAACCCACACGGTATTGCTACCAACGGATTTTGAGTCCGTCACGTCTGCCAATTCCATCACTTCGGCGCGCCATGTTAATATAGCACATAGCCAATACCGCGTCAAGATATACAAGCGTTGTTTATGCACCAAAGCAGATGGCTAAAATTTCGCGCGTACAACGGCAAAAAAACAACGGCAGACATTTCTGTCTGCCGCCTGTAAAAGGGAGATGTGCTAATCGTTCGCATGAATGATGCCAACGAACACATACAAAATTATTATAACATATCAATGATGATTGTGAGAACAAAATATCATGATTTTATTCGGAAAATTATGAGAAAATGAACATGATATGAAAAATAGCTCTAACAAAGCAACGCGCGTGATGGTGCCGTTTACCCGAAAGCGAAAATATGATAATATCAAATTAGCGAATACCGGAGGTGAGGCGTTGCTATCAAGAATCCAGCATTGTGTCGTATTGCTTTTGATTATATCCATCATGCTGCTTGTGTCCGCGTGCGAAAGCACAGACAATGCGCAGTCAGCGGATCAAGGTGATTTGCGCATCTTTTTTATCAACGTGGGCAAAGGGGATGCCGCGCTGATTGGCACACCGGATGAAAAATGGTTTATGATTGACGTGGGAGACGAGGAAGAACATGCGCATGTGTTAAGGATACTCAAGCAGAACAACGTCAAAGAGCTTGAGGCCATATTTATATCGCACCCGCATTACGATCATGTGGGCGCATTGGCAAAGGTGCTCGAACATACGAGCTGCAAAGTCATATACACAACGCCTGTTGAGTTTCCCAATCGGTCACCAAGAATGCGGCAGATGGCCGGTGATGTGCCGATACAAACGCTCAGTGCCGGTGACGAAATGCATATCGGCGATCTGCATATTCAAATCATTGGCCCAAACGGTATTTTTGACGAAGAGAACGATAACAGCATCGTGCAGATGCTCACTTGGAATGGGCAAAAGGCCTTATTCACCGGCGATCAGGAGATAGAAGCAGAAAAGGCTTTGCTGGCAAAAGGCTGGCCTGTGCAATGTGATGTGCTCAAGGTAGGGCATCACGGTCAGGAAACAGCCTCGTCGGAAGCGTTCATGAAGGCCGCTCGTCCTAAGTACAGCATCATCACCAACGATTTTGGCAATAAAAAATATGATGAAGCCATGGAGCGGTTTTCGCCTTATGGCACTGCTGTCTATGTGCTTGGTAAAACAGGTACGCTCAAGTGCGAAATGGGTGGCGGACATGTTCGGTTTTATGGCGTATCGGCCCCGCTCGATGAGCCGGTTGTGTCATTGCGCATAACAGCGCTTGATACCGCGAATAACACGATCACGATACAAAACAACGGCAGCGAGTCTGTCGCATTATATGGCTTCAGCATACAATATGGCAAGCTGAAGGACGCATACTTCTTTGAGGATGATGCGGTAATCGCGGCGGGTGACACGATTGTGCTGAGCGATCCGTTTTTTGGCACCATTAAAGGTGCGGCCATACTGCTGGATATTTACGGGCGCGAAGTGAGCACAGCGCAGTAAGCAATCAAGCCATGGCTGTGTTGTTGACTATGGGAGACTATCTATATAATTGGTTTTTATTACAGCCGATATTGGAGGTTTCTATGAAGATCATCAGGCTCTGCGGCACCGCATGGCTGGTTTACAACGAAAAGCAAGGCATCATCATCGATACCGGCACCGCGGGTGCTGCGCGCATTATACTCAAACGCATCAAATCACTTGGCATCCGCATACCACTGATATTTTTGACACATACGCATTATGACCATGCCGGCAGCGCACAGGCGCTGCGCTGTGAAACAGGCGCTAAAGTCGCAGTGGGCAGCATAGAAGCGGTATGTTTGCGCGAAGGCTGCTCACCGGTGCCCAAAGGCACACGCATGATCGGTCGGCTGCTTTTTCGTGCGGCTAAGCGGCTCTCGCCGCATCAATTCGAGCGGTATCAGCCGGTATCACAGGACATTGTCGAAATGGATGGCCGCTATTCGCTGGAACCGTACGGGTTCGATGCTGTCGCGCTGCCGCTGGGGGCGCATACGAGCGGATCCTATGGCCTGGTGATTGGCGACTGTATTTTTGTTGGCGACACGGTATTTGGCATCGGCCGGAATCTGTATCCGCCGTTCGCTGATGACGTTAACGGTTTACCCGATGCATGGCAGACGATCATCAGCAGTGGAGCCCATACGATTTATCCGGGTCATGGACGCAAGGTTTCGCTGGAAGAGCTGCAAAAGCAATACATCAAGCGATATGAAAATTAGCGGAAAATATGAAAGTACCCGCTTCAGGCTGTCAAAAAAGTATTAAATAAAAAATATGTGGGCAAGTCGGGCTTTGCCCGCCTGTGCCCCAGAGGGGTGCGCAGCCCACACCTTGCGGTTTTGCGCCGTTTCGAGCAAAGCGAGGAACAAGGCATAGCGAACAAAACCGGTAAACTGGCGAAAACCGAAGGTTTTTCGACAAGCAAAAGCGGGACATTTGAACGATGCCCGCTTGTTGTATGTTGTGTTATCTATAAGCAGAAAGCCTCTGCCACCACGCTGATGGCATCACCGGCCATTACGGCTTCTACGCAAAAGCTGATGATGGTTTCAGAAGTGGTGATGATATAGATACCGATATTTTTTTCAGCCAGCGCACCGAAAAGACGTGCGGCCACGCCCGACTGGTGCTGCATGCCGGCGCCTTCCACAGTCAGCTTGCAAAGGCCGTTGCTCTGCACGATCTGCGTTTCGCCTGTCGCGTACTTTTTGACGATATGCACGCATGTTTCCAGATCAGCCTCCGGCAGCGAGAAGGAGAGGCGTACGCGCCCATCATGCGGCGCGGTTTGGCTGATGATGTCAAGCTTGATGTCCGCGCTGGCCACATCCTCAAAAATCTGTGCGATGATCTTTGGTGAAAAAGGCAATCGGGCCAGTGTGATCACCGCCTGTGAATCGTTCTTATAGATGTTTGTTACGGCGTTTTGCGAGAGAAGATCATCCATGCCATAGAGCCCTGCGGGCTTATCGCACAAAAACACGGCGGCACGCAGCGCGCCCGATGCCAGCGCCTGTCGCGACTGCACCGAATGATTGATCTCTATAATCTCGTCTGCGCCGATGAACATCACGCTGTGCTCACCGCAGATTGTACCGCCACGTACGGCGTGTATGCCGATCTCACGCTCGCGTATTCCGGATTGTGTGGAGCGCCCGCACATCAGCGGTCTTGGCATCATCAGCGCATCGTTGATGCTCTCGGCAAGTGCCAGAGCGGTGCCGCTGGGCGCGTCTACCTTTTGGTTGTGATGCTTCTCGACGATCTCAATATCGCAGTCTTCGCCCAAAAACGCAGCGGCTTTGCGTGACAGCGCCATTTGCAGATTGACGCCAACGGACATATTCGCAGAAAAGAATACGGGTATCTGACCGGCAGCTTCATTGATAAAAGCCTTTTCTTCATCGGAAAAGCCCGTTGTTGCAATCACGATTGGCAGCCCATGATGCTTGGCGTAAACCAGATTCGCCCGCAGTGCGTCAGGACGCGAAAAATCGATGATCACGTCAGCGTTCTCGCGGCAGTCGAACATATCCCCGTATACGGGGAAGCTGTTTTTGCGTGCATCCGGCAGCTTGTCCACGCCGGCCACAATGCAAAGCTCGTCCGAATGGGCAGCAGTCGCGGCCAGCATTTGTCCCATTTTGCCGTTCGCGCCGCATATAATGATATTTGTCATATTAACCTCTCATCCCTAGTCAAATAAAACGAAAGCAGGGGGCGGCTTATATACCGCCCGTATTTGATCAACTGCTATACAATTTCAAACCCCAAAGCAATCAGTTCCCTCTCGAGCAATACCGCTTTGTCAGCGCTCATCTCCAAAAGCGGCATGCGCGGCAGCCCAACATTGATGCCGATCATATTCATTGCCTTTTTAACGGGTATCGGATTCACCTCGCTAAAAAGCGCATTGACGAGCGGATTGAGCAAAAACTGCAGCTCAAGCGCCCGAGCGGTATCACCGCTCAAATAGCTTTCCACAAGATCATGCGTCATCTGCGGCACCACGTTGGATACCACGGAAATCACACCCTTGCCGCCCAGCGAGAGCACAGGCACGATATGATCGTCGTTGCCCGAGTAAACATCAAGGCCATCACAGATGCGCGCCGTTTCGGCGATCTGGGATATGTTGGCGCTTGCCTCTTTGACGGCTGCGATATTATCGTGCGCGGCAATCTGCTTCATCACGGAAGGCTTTATGTTCACGGTTGTTCGTCCGGGCACGTTGTATACGATGATTGGCCTGTCTGTGGCATCGGCAATGGCATGAAAATGGCGCACAAGCCCGGCATCTGTGCATTTGTTGTAATATGGCGTGACAACCAGCAGCGCGTCCACACCCAAATCCGCCGCTTCCTTTGAGGTGTCAATGGCAGTTTGCGTGTTGTTGCTGCCGGTGCCTGCAATGACGGGCACACGCCCTGCCGCCTGCTTGACAACAAAATCGATGGCGCTTAAATCCTCCTCCTTTGTCATCGTGGAGGACTCGCCCGTTGTACCGCACACGATCAGCGCGTCGATACCGCCTTCAATCTGGTATTCGATCAGCGTCTCAAATGCGGAATAATCAATGCCCTTATCGCAAAAAGGTGTGACAAGAGCGGTTCCGGCTCCTATAAAAATACTCATTGATCTGTCTCCTTCACTGTTATTTCGGCTGTGCTGCAAGGCGATGCCTTGTTTATCTGTCGAAATAGCCTTTCGCTGCCAGCAGTTCGGCCATCAGCAGCCCGCCGCCTGCCGCGCCGCGAAGCGTGTTGTGACTTAAACATATAAACTTATAGTCGTAGATCACATCGTCTCTCAGGCGACCGATGGAAACGGCCATGCCGTTGCCGTTATCCCGATCAAGCTTGGTTTGCGGCCGCGCGTCATCTTCAAAATATTGAAGAAACGGCGTGGGCGCACTTGGCAGCTCTAGCTGCTGCGGCAATGCAGAATACGCACTCCAGCGGTGCTTGATTTCATCGATCGGTGGCTTTTTGGCAAACTTGACGAACGTTGCCGCCATGTGCCCGTCTGTCACGGGGACGCGTATGCACTGGGTTGTGATGACAGGCTTTTGCGAATTCACGATCACACCGTCCTTGATGCTTCCCCAGATCTTCAAAGGCTCCTGTTCGCTTTTTTGCTCCTCGCCGCCGATGTAGGGGATCACGTTATCCACCATCTCCGGCCAGCTTTCAAATGTTTTGCCTGCGCCGGATATCGCCTGATAGGTGCAGGCCACGATCTGTTCGATTCCAAAATCATACAGCGGATGCAGCGCTGGCACATAGGTTTGTATCGAGCAATTGGGCTTCACAGCGATAAAACCACGCTTTGTGCCAAGCCGTTTGCGCTGGCTGCCGATGATTTCCATATGGTCGGCGTTAACCTCAGGCATCAGCATCGGCACATCCGGCGTTATGCGGTGTGCGCTGTTGTTGGAAACCACCGGTATTTCCGCTTTAGCATATGCGTCTTCAAGCTGTTTTGTCAGCGCTTTGTCAAGGCTGATCGCGCAGAACACAAAATCAAGCCCTTCGGCCGCGGCTATGTCCGAAGCGTCGTGCACGCGCATTTGCGTAAACTTTTCCGGGATCGGTGTGTCCATCGCCCAGCGTCCGTCAACTGCCTCCTGATATGTTCTGTTTGCCGATCGAGCGCTGGCGCTTATATGCACCACATCAAACCACGGATGCTGCGCCAATAGCGATACAAAACGCTGACCCACCATGCCGGTTGCCCCGACAATTCCCACCTGAAATCTTCTCATACTACCTCCTGTAAAATTTCTTAATAAAAATGGCACGCATAAGACTATAGCGCACCATCATCATTTTTTGCTTCGTTGCAAACTCAAAGGATAACAGCAGCGCTCCGTTTCAAAAGAAACGGCAGTTGTATGGCTGTTTGCCATACCCCCAGGGCAAAACCTATCGGTATCGTTTTTCCCTTCGGCAGTTTCCCCTTTTAACCAAGCCTCACAGGCACCCGCTGCCTAAGCCTAGTATACTCATGAAAACCGCACCTCAAACTGTATCGTATTCAATTTTCAAAGATTATACCATCGCATGCAGAACGCGTCAACCATACATTTGCCTCCGGTTATGCGAATCAGTTTTTGCATAGCGACAGCCAAGAGACCATATGGTCGCACATTTCACTCATTTGTTTGTTTTTGTCTGTGAACAATGTGCAAAACTGATGATTTGCGGTTTTGATTTTCAGCAGGCTGATCTGTTTGGAATCACGGTGTCTTAAAATCCGCATCTCTTTGATGTTTTGATAAGGCAAATGCACGAATACGCAGGAAAGATCGACTGATTTGGTGCGGATGATGTCTTTGATTCTTTTGATAATCACAAGTGCCGTATCACAAGCGACAAAGGCTGTGCTTTGAATCAGCTGTTTGCGGCCCAATTTGCTCGGCAGGCTGTTGTCGTTATAGGGTACAGCGGGCTGATAGGCCACTAATCTTGCATCAGCATTCACCTGCTCGATTTTGCTGATCTGCGCAGCGTATAAAAATTCGATGGTTTCTAAGCTGTAGGGTATGGCGCTTATGCTCAAAGCCCGCGGCTGCGCTGATGATAATTTGTTTGAAAGCAGCACGGCCATTTTTGCGATGATATCGGTAGAAACTGCATTATAGAAAATATCGATGGTGGAATCGCGGGTATAAATGCGAATCTGCGCAAAAAGCAGATCATTGGCATACTGGACAGCTTGAATATCTGTATATGCGATCGTTTGCTCGGCAACTCTCTTGCCAGTCCTTCGCATAATGTACATTTTCGCATCTAACAGCGCGATGACATAATCATATAAATCCATTGAGGGATTTGCGCTTCGGCGCTCGATTTTTCTTGGTATCTTAAATAGCATCAGCGGGGTCTCGGATTGCTTGTAATAAGGTGCAAATAAAGGCGGCATGGTATGCTCTTCGTTTATTTCATAGATCCACGGCCCAAACGCGTCATATTCCCGACTTCTAAAGTCCATAATACGCCTCCTGATCGTTGAGATATCCATAATTATCAAATACATCATAAAGCATCCCTTCATGGCCATGCAATGCAAATGTGTGTACAATAACAGCATTTTTTTATGAAAATGTAAGCAATCATGAAAAACCGATGCGTTTATGTGCATCAATAGCAAACAATGATTCATACGCTTTCTAAAGTGCGGCAATGATTTCACATTTCGCTTATTGAGAAAAGATGTTTCGTGTAGTATATTGATGGTTAGCTGTAAAATGAGTGAAGGAGAAACGGATTTGGAGGCGTACAGTCATCTGGCAGCCGTATACGATAAACTGATGGACGATGTGGACTACGACGCATGGGCGGCGTATATCGATGGGCTGATTGGCGTTAAAAATGCGGCTGTATATGAAGCGGCGTGCGGTACGGGCAGTTTGTCGTATCGTCTATGCCAAAAGGGGCACAAGGTGATAGCTGCGGATGCATCGCAGGCCATGCTGCGTATAGCGGCAGGCAAAGCACGCAGCAGCGGCTGTGCTGTGACATTTGCTTTGCAGGACATGCGCGAAGTACAAACAGGCAATGCTGTGGATGCGGTTGTCAGTGCCTGCGACGGGCCAAATTATATAGATGAGAGCGGCCTTTTTCGCTTTGCACAAAGCGCTTATGCGGCGCTCAAACAAAACGGCGTGCTGCTTTTTGATATCAGCACAAGAACAAAGCTTTCAGGGCTTGGCGGCCAAGTTTGCTTTGACGACGATGATGATTTAACGTGTATCTGGCAGAATATTTATAATCCGGATGCGCAGACGCTTGACATCGATGTTACGCTGTTTATGCGTGAAGGAAGCGTTTTCATAAAGCACTGCGAGACGCATAAGCAGCACGCGCACGGTGTCAAGGATGCAGCCCGCATTATGCAGCAAGCCGGATTCTCGCAGGTTGAGGTGTACGAGTGCTTTTCGCTGCTGCCCTGCACCGAAAAAACGCAAAGAGCACAGTTTGTATGCCGCAAATGATGTTAAATTGATAGCCTATATGGTATAATGAGTGAGCGGAGGATCGATGAAGGAGAATAAAGGACGACAAATAAACAACATATTAAGCTTTAATCAACCGGCCGAGTTTTTTATCAAAAAGGCCGAAAAGCATATTGACGCGGGCAATTTTTTAGAGGCGCTTGCGCTGTATCGGTGCGTTTTGGGCATGGAGCCTCAAAATGTGGAATACCTTTTGAATGTGGCGCAAATCTATTCCGAGATGGGTCTTTATACAGAGTCTAACGACGTGCTGCTTAAAATCGCCAAGTACGGCAAAACACCCACCGAGTGCCTTTTTGCGCTGGGCTGCAACTACATGGGCATGAAAAATTTCGAGCTTGCCGATGAAGCGTTTGAACAGTACCTCGCTCTTGATCCTAACGGTGAGTATGCCGAGGATATCGATGAGCTTTTTGAAATCATCGATGAAGAAGAGTATGAGGAAGAGGGCGGCTTGCATGACATCGGCCGCCGCATGATGGCAGAGCAGGCATACGAGGGCAAGCAGTGTCTGGACAAAGGCGATTTTAAAAGCGCGATCAAACATCTTGAAAAGGTGGCCATTTACGATAATGCGTTCAAATCCGCGCTAAACAATCTGGCGCTGGCGTATTTTTTCGACGGCAAAAAGCAAATGGCCGTGGAGACTTCGCTCAAGGTGCTGGAGAAGCAGCCGCTGAATCTGCACGCATGCTGCAATCTCGCGCTTTTTTACTCCGAACTCAATGACCACGCGCGGGCATCTGAATATTTGAATAAGCTTGATTCTCTTGGCGATATCGCGCCCGAGGATATGCACAAGGTGGCGCTGACATACTGTGAGCTTGGTTATCACGATAAGGCATACCGTTGGTTCCAGAAGATCGTCAATTTCCAGCCGTACGACATACGCATACTGCACTTTTGCGGCATCGCGGCGCTTAACTGCGGCCAGTATGCGGACGCGCTTTGCTGCTTTATAAAGGTGCTGAAGATTGACCCTGAAAACAGCCTTGCGGTTTACTACAAAACGCGTGCCGAGGATGCGAAATGCAAAGGTCTGCACAAAGAGCTTGAATATGTGTATCAGGTGCAGTTTGATGAGATCAAACGCCGCATCGCGTATCTGAATGAATGCTTAAAGAAAAAAGACAACAGCCTCAAAGATAAGTGGAAGCATGATGCGTATTTTCAGGCCATCATTTTCTGGGGGCTTCATTATGGCGATGAGTACATCAAAAAGATCGTGCTGGAAATTATGAGCATGTTTGCCGACGCCAAGGTGGAGGAAGCATTTCGCGATTTTCTGCTCAAAAGCGGAGAGCCGGACGATATCAAAAACGATGTTTTTATGTATTTGAAGCGCATGGGGGCAAAGGAGCCCTATGTGGCTTACATAAAAGGAGCCATAGCCGAGGTGCGTGTGGGCACCGTTTCTGAAGACATTAAAAAGCTGCCTGAGCCTTACGCGAAGGCGTTGGGGTTCTTCATTAAAAATGCGCGAGAGCGCTATGATGATTCTTTCGTCTCGTCAGGTGTTGAGCTGCTCGTGTCCATTGTGACGGAAAGCAAGGATGACGGCGCTTGGATCGTAAAGCCGCAGGCGCTCGCAGCCGCTTTGGAGCTTTGCATCAGCGAACTGATGGACGATGTTGCCGTGCCGTTAAAAAAAGAGCTGACACAGCTTTACGGCATATCGCTGACCACGCTCAACAAATATTACTCAAAGCTGTTTGAAGACTATGGAGACAGGCGTTTTGATTGATTTTGAGCAAAAATTCATAGCGTATCTGCGAAGCCTTGGCACCAGCTGTGTGAGTGAGGATGCTGTGCCAAAGCTTTATCTTGACTGGCTGAACACACCCGCGCAATGGCTGTGCGGTGCTTCGCCGAATGCCTATTTTGCCAACATGAATGAGGCAGAGCTGATTGCGATGCTGGGGCAGTACATACTGGCGCATATCGCCGTGCCCGGCCCGCTTCTTGGCAGCATTGTGCAAAAGGAAGAAAAGACATACCCGCTGCTGGTGTCGATGATGAAAAACTATGACGGTGAGGAGAGTCAGTCGCTCAAGATCGCCATCGCCTCCCTTATAGAAGAAATGAATTTCCCGCGGCCATATGCGTATTACATCGATGTTGTTGCGGACACGAGTGAAGCAGACGATTTTACCGAGATTTGTGTGGAGCAGCTCAAAGGCGCCGGTGCCGCGTATCTTGAGGCTGTGCTTGCGGCGTTTAATGCCACGGATAGCCTGTATGCATCCGATTGTTTTTTGGATGTATTGGCCGATATGCCGTTCGATGAACGTGTCTACGAGAATATTCTGGAGCGTTTTTTATACACCGAGACAAACAAAGCGTTTTACGCAAGCCTGCTTGGCAAGCTTGGGAGCGAGAAGGCCATGCCCTATCTGCAGGAGGCCCTCTCGCTAGAGAACATACGCTATTACGACTACATGGCCGTCAAAAACGCGTTTGAAGCATTGGGCGGTGAGATCGATATTGAACGCGATTTTTCAGGCGATAAAGACTATGATTTATTGATGAAAATGGGGGATTAAATGGCGATTGGCATTGAAGACGTCAAGAACAGTGAGAAGATAAGAGAGCTGGTGGAGCAGAGCAACAAGGTGCTCGAGGTGATGGGCTATACCGACCATGGGCCGCGCCATGTGGGCTATGTGAGCCGCATCGCGGGAGAGATACTCAATAAGCTAGGCAGCGCTGCGCGGCGCGTGGAGCTTGCCAAAATAGCGGGCTTTGTGCATGATGTGGGCAATATGGTCAACAGAAAGTACCACGGCTTAAACGGCGCTGTGCTGTTGTTTCCGATACTGTGTGACATGGGGATGAGCGTGAGCGAAGCATGCGAAATATGCGCGGCTGTGGGCTCTCATGAAGAGGAAACGGGCATGCCCGTCAGTGATATATCGGCAGCGATGATCATAGCCGACAAAATTGACGCGCACAGAGCGCGGGTGCGCTTAAAGCAGTTTATGCCCACCGATATTCACGATCGCGTCAATTTCGCGATAAAATCGACCAAGCTGACTGTGTGCGGCGGCACGATATCCATCGACTACACCATGGACGCCACTGCTTCACCGATGGAGTTTCTGACGATCTATTTGACGCGCATGCAGATGTGTGAGGACAGCGCAAAGTTTTTGGGATGCAATTTCGGTCTTTTTATCAACGGGGTCAAAATCAACAGATGGGAAGAAGCGGATGGTCTATAACTGCTTTGCCTCATGCGCTTTTGGCCTTGAGGCGATGACGGCCTTGGAGCTGAGAAGACTCGGGTTTTCGGATGTGAAAGCACACGATGCCCGTGTCTATTTTTGTGCGGATGAAACGGGAATCGCCAGAGCCAACCTCTGGCTGCGCACCGCGGACAGGGTGTATATCGAGCTTCATGCGTTTGATGCCACATCTTTTGAGCAATTGTTTGAGGGTGTGCGCGCTGTCGCGTGGGAAGAGCATATCGGCAAAAATGCGGCATTTGTGGTGAATGCCGATTCTGTCGCAAGCGGTCTTTTCAGCGTATCGGATATACAGTCTGTCGGCAAAAAAGCTGTTGCGCAAAGGCTGCTCGCCGCGCATAAGGTGCGTGTGCTGCCCGAAACGGGGGAGAAGCATGATATTCATTTGAAGATTTTGCGTGACAGTGTATCGGCGTGTATCAACACAAGCGGCGCAGGTCTGAATCGGCGAGGCTACCGTGCGGCGGGCGTACAGGCACCGCTTCGCGAAACGCTGGCGGCCGGTCTGGTGATGCTGTCGGGTTGGAGTGAAGGCCCGTTTGCCGACCCGATGTGCGGCTCGGGCACCATTGCGATAGAAGCCGCGATGATCGGCGCGTCAAAAGCACCGGGTCTTTTGCGTACATTCGATGCACAGCACTGGCCCGGGTTTGCGCGTGCGTTTTCGCAGCAAAAGCAAGAGGCACAGCAGGTGCAAAAAAAGGCGCAGCCCATATTCGCATCGGATATCGACAAAAAGGCATTGAGTGTGGCCGACAAAAATGCCAAGGCTGCCGGCGTTGATATAAAACTTTTTCACGCGGATGTGAAACACTTCTCGCGCAGCGACTGTCTGGTGCTTGTGAACCCGCCATACGCTGTCAGGCTGGGCGAAAAAGATGCTGTTCACCGGCTGTATCAAGACATGGGACGCGCACTCGCAGATGTTCAAAAGAAATTAATACTGACGGCAGACGCGCAGTTCGAGCGCTATTTTGGCAAAAGGGCTGTGAAAAAGCGCAAGCTCTATAACGGCAATCTAAGGTGCACGCTGTATCAGTATATGTGATAACAGGTTTTCCCAAAACAATTTATGGAGCATGTCAATGAAGCAGAGTATGAGTCATATTGAACTGCTTGGTTCCAAGCTTTACTATTCGGTACATGGTGACGGTATTCCAGTGCTCAATATTCATGGATGGGGAGTCGATCATCGATTGATGAAAGGCTGCTTGGAGCCGGTTTTTGAGACGAGCGGGCACCAGCTGATGCGCATATATTTTGATTTGCCGGGAATGGGGCAATCGATCGCCAGCGATGCGATCAAAAATGCGGATGATATGCTGGATGTGATAATGGCGTTTATCGATGCCATCATTCCTGAAAAGCCGTTCATATTGACGGGTGAATCCTTTGGCGGATATCTTTCCAGAGGGCTTGTGCAAAAACGCAGAGAGCAGATACTTGGCCTGCTTTTGATTTGTCCGCTCGTTATTCCCGGATATCGGAAGGGCGATTTACCGGCATTTCGGGTAATGGAAAAAGATTCGTTATTGCTTGATCAATTAAGCGATTTTGAGCGATCGTGTTTTGAAAGCATAACGGTTGTTCAAAGCAGAAAAGTATGGGAGAGGTTCAAAGAGGACATACTCGATGCGATCAACCCAAGCAATGATTTTTTAAACCATGTGCTGGATGGTTCTTTTTCTTACGATGTGGATGCGCTTGATAAGCCATATGATAAACCCAGCCTGATACTGACCGGCAGGCAGGATGCTGAGGTTGGGTACAAAGATCAGTTCAAATTGCTTGAGATGTACGTTGGCGCATCGTATGCAGTGCTGGATAAAGCCGGCCATAATCTGCAGATTGAGCAGGATGTTGTTTTTAACAGTCTTGTGGGTGAATGGATTAGCAGAGTCATGGCGGCAGTTTGATTCTTCGTTATTGATTCTTAAGCCATTCGTCAGTCAAAATCGCATATTCATATGTATCCTGCCAGATCGGATCGCCATTATTATCCTTCTTGAAATAGACATTTTGCCGCAAATGGCTCTCTCTGCGCAAACCGAGGCGTTCCAAAAGCCGCCATGAAGCCGTATTGAGCGGATTGCACATGGCGATAATGCGGCGCGCTCCAAGTGTTTGAAACGCATAGCCCATGATGGCGTTGGTTGCCTCTGTTGCATAACCGCACTTTTGAAACCGCGCATTGAAAACAAATCCAATTTCATATGTGTTGAATTCTCTGATGCCAAGGTAAATGTTTCCGATCATTTTATTTGTTTCAAGCAAACAAACAGCAAAAAACGCATCGTCATCAGCACGCCGTGCCGCTTCCTGCCTACATGCGTTTTGCGATTTGGTTTCATAGGGTTCATATTTAACAACGTTTTCATCAGAAAGATATTCAAAAAGATCCTGCCAGTCATCCGGCAAAAATTTGCGAATCAATAGCCTGTCTGTTTTCATGCTGCGCTCCGTTTCTATGTTATATTTGCATACATACAATACAGTACACGCATAAAAATAAAATGTCACGCATAATTCGCGCAAAATGACGAACAATATTTATATTGCCAAAACTATATAGGGAGGTACAACAATAATGGGTATACTCGCATGGATTATACTGGGAGGACTGGCAGGTTGGATTGCGAGCATCATCATGAAGAACAACCCGTCTATGGGCGCTTTCGCCAATATTTTCGTAGGCATTGTTGGCGCGTTTATTGGCGGATTGGTGATGAACCTGATTGGCGCACGGCCCGATGTTACGGGTTTCAATATTGAGAGTTTTCTGGTCGCGCTGCTGGGTTCCATCATACTGCTGGCTATCGTGAATCTGGTACGCAGGGGCAGCGTGCAGGCCAAATAGGGAAATTTCCTTTCATGAAAATCACAGAGCTGACATTCTTGCAGCCCTGTGGTTTTTTTTATTTCAATACTTAAAATATCCAAATATCTAATATTCATTTCTCATATTGACACCGGCAATCACATATGCTATGATTAGACCGAATGGTTTAGACTATATGGTCTAAAAAAATTTATTAGGAGGTAATGATCATGGAATGGTGGCATTGGGCATTAATCGGACTTGGTGTTGTGGTAATCGGAGCGCTGAAGCTTTATGTATTCAAGAAGATGAAGCAGAAGAAAACGGCCAAGCCTACATTTGAGGATTGATACAAAGTACGATGAAAAAGAACATTGATTACAAAGATTTGCTTGGCGAGGCCAATCCGATAAAACGCTTCCCCTTGCTTTTGGAAGCAGCGCTCGATGAGTTCTCGAAGAATAAATTCGACGATGCTTCGCTCAACGATATATTAAAAAAGGCTACGATGAGCAAGGGGAGCTTTTATCATCACTTTGGCGACAAGTTCGGGCTTTATGTGTGTCTAGCGGATACAATGATCTCAAAGAAGCTGGCGTTCTTTATGCCGAAGCTTTCTAACACAGATGTGACTGATTTTTTCGCATTTATGAGGCAGCTTCTTAAAGCAACCGTTGAATACATGCTTCAAGATGAGAGAACACAGTTGTTCGCCAACAAGTATCTTGATGAGCCTGAGTCGCTGCGCAACAGATTATTGGCTTTTTTCCCGTTTGATTACAATATGGGATTTAAGCCGCTGATCGAATCATCGATGAAGGCAGGCACAATCAGTAGCCGCTTTTCGCCAAGGCTGGTTGCGCAAATTCTAGAGCTGGTGATGTCCAACGCGCACAGGCTGATTGGTGAATCGGAAAAAAGCAATGCGGAAGCCATTATCGCATTGGTGGATCAATTGCTCGATATCTTGCAGCATGGCATAGCAGCAGACAAGGAGGAGAAATAATGGAACACGCTTTTTTGGTCAAGGATCTTTTCTATAACTACCGCGCATCCAGAGAAGATGTCGTCAAGGGCGTCAGCTTTGATGTGCGCAGGGGCGAAATATTCGGCCTGCTCGGTCCATCGGGCGCGGGCAAAACAACAATACAGAAAATTCTGATTCGGCTTCTTGAGGGTTATCGGGGGCAGGTTTCATATTTTGGTCAGGATTTGAATACAGTCGGCAAAACGCTGTATGAGCAGATCGGCGTTGGGTTTGAAATGCCGGTGCATTTCACCAAGATGACCGCGCTTGAGAACATGCGCTATTTTTCCGGTTTCTACAAACAAACAGCCAACATTCAGGAGCTGATGGAAAAGGTGGGCCTTTGGGAATACCGCGACTATAAGGCGGGTGAATATTCAAAGGGCATGAAGGTGCGCCTCAATTTTGTGCGCGCCATGCTCAACAAACCGCGTATGCTGTTCTTGGACGAAGTGACAAACGGGCTCGATCCCAAAAATGCGCGCATCATCAAGGATATCATTTCGGATTTTCGCAATCAGGGCGGCACAGTCTTTTTGACAACGCATTTGATGAATGATGTTGAGCAGCTTTGCGACCGCATCGTGTTTTGCGTCTCGGGCAAGCTTGGTGAAATATCCACACCGCGTGATTTGAAAATCAAGCACGGCAAGCGCGATGTAACGGTGGAATACCGTGAAAACGGCAAGGTTGATGAGGCGCTGTTCCCAATGGCGGGGATCGGTGAGAACAAAGCGTTTATCGAGCTGCTCAACACAAAACAGATAGAGACCATCCATTCGGGCGAGACGACGATGGAGGATATCTTTATCAAGGTGACGGGAGTTGAGATCAAATGAAGGGCATGTTAAAGCTGCTTAAGGGCGAGCTCAAACGGCTCGTGCTGTATAAGATACTGCCCGTCAGCCTCGTTACGTCTCTGATATGGATCGGCATATTTTTGTTCATCAGTGCTGAGGAAGCGCGCGAGCTGCTGCCGATGCTGATATTTGTGGACGCCTCACTGATGGCGGTTATACTCGTCGGTGCATCGCATCATTTAGAGCGGCAGGAGGGTGTCATCAAGTCGATGATGATCATGCCGGTATCGATGGGGCAGATACTCTGTTCAAAAATCATCGCATCGATGGTGCTGGCTGTGGAGGCTGCGGTGATTGCATCGCTTGCGCTGCTTGTGATACACGGTGTGACGGTGAATTATGCATTGCTGCTGCTGTATGTGGTGATCGTGGGCACGGCGCACGCGGCGATCGGTTTTTTTCTCGCGCTGCACAGCCGCGATTTTGCTGCGATGCTGGCGTTTTACATGGCATACATGATACCGATGACGCTGCTGCCGATGCTCAACGTGTTCGGTATCATAAGCATCAACGAGTGGCTGATGTTCATATCGCCGTCGCAGTCGTCGCTGGTGATGCTCTCATCAGCTGTTGCCGAATACGATGCCGTAAAGGTGGTGGCTGCGTGCGCTTATCTTGCGGCGCTCAGCTTCGTGCTGATCAGGTTCGCGGTGTATCCCAAATTCAAAAATGTATCGGTGAGGGGGTAGACAAATGGGCAAATATTTATCGCTTTTTCGTTATGAAATGAAAACGATCGTGCGCGACCCGATGAACATATTCATGCTCTGTTTCCCACTCATCGTGCTGGCGCTGGGCACATTCGTTTTCCCGACGATATTTGACTCGATGGCGGCTGATCAGGCGGCGCTGATGGTTGTAATGCTGCTGTTGCTTATCGTGATACTCACTTTTGGCAGCTATTTTATCGCGGCGATGGCGACCTTCCTGCTGCTCGATCACAAGGACGAGTGCACACTCAACACCATCGCGGTGACGCCTGTGGGTGCTTCGGGTTATCTGCGGTTTAAAATGAGCTATGTGTATCTGCTCTCGTTTTTAACCACAATGCTTGTGCTGTTTGGCATCAAATACATCGCGGGGGATCAGTACGCCATATTCGGCATATCGCTGTTCGATAATGTTGGTGCTGTTGAAATCGTGGTGTTTTCCGCGGTATCGTCGCTGTTCGTGCCAACGCTCGCCTTGTTCCAAAGCGCGTTTGCCAAGAATAAGGTGGAGGGCTTTGCATACGTCAAGGGAACGGGCATCGTGGTATTCATACCGGTACTGATGCTGCTCGACGCGATGCAGGGCGGCTTGCAGTATATACTCGGTATATTCCCGAACTTCTGGGCCATCAAGGGTATGCTGAATGCGTTCTCGCCGATCGGCAACAGTGCCGATTTAAGCTTCGCGCTGTACATGATCATCGGTGCGGCGTTCAATCTTTTGATAATCGGTGTGACATACCGCATGTTTTTGAAAAAGACGCAGTATTAGGACGCTTGCGGGGAGGTCTGGAGGCAATCATTCTGGAGGCGCTGCCTCCAGACCTCCGCCCATACCCCTTCGGGGCACAGGCGGTACGCGTCCTTTGGGAATCCCTTGCCGCCATACCGCTTTGCGACATGGCGGGGGCATATATAGAAAGAATGCTCATAAAAACGTCGATTGAGCCGTATTAATCCTCATCGAAATGCGCGCCAATCATTTATCACGCTTAAGCGTAACCTCATCTGTTTCTTTGCGCAATTCTCAACTTTCCCTCTGCATAACCTCATCTATCACTTTGGGCGTCATTTTTTCTGCCACACTGAGCGCATCCGCGTCTGTCACTCTGGGGCGTGATTTTTTCTGTCACTCTGAGCGAAATTCTTCTCTGTCGCTCTGAGCGCATCCGCATCTGTCACTCTGAGCGCAACTCTCAACTGCCACTCTGCATAACCACATCTGTCACTCTGAGCGCAGCGAAGAGTCCCATCATGCGTGATGACGGTATATATTTTTGATGCTAACCGCTTGGGCCAAAAAAGGAACTGGAATCGCTTTGTGCTGTACAGCTTGAGATATGGCTGTATTCACGATTTAGAGGATTGTGGGAATTAATGTCGAATAGACTAATAGTGATATGGATAAGGAGTATGTGAATGAGTGCGTGGCCTATTGAAAAATTTTCAATTGAAACAGAGCAATCAAGGGATGAAATCATAGAATTATTGCGCTCCAATACTCAACATTGCAAGCTCTTTCCGACAGTTTTCTTTTCATACCACGGTAAGTCTTTTAACGGATATGTGCAAAAAGACCACTTCATGATTGCTTCCAATATTCCGCAAAAAAACCCATTTAGGGCTGTTTTGAGAGGCAAAATTGTGGGCAGCCTCTATGGTTCCATGATACATGTCAGTATGCATTTGAGCATTATGACCAGTGCTTTTTTGATAATGTTCTTAGTATTTTGTCTTATGCTATCTATGTCTTCTCTTGTAAATGGATTTAATAATACAATCGGAATTGATTTTGTGATACCAATTCTTCTATTCGGCATAGTATTTGGATTTTGCCGCTTATTGTTTCGACAAGAAGCAAGAGAGAGTAAACAAAAGCTTCTTAAAATGCTTGGCATAACAAAGCGGGCTTTATGATTCACCAAAGATTGATTATGGAAAATGAGGTGGCATAAATATTTGGAAAATGATATTCAAAATATACTTCGCTTGGCGATAAGCTTTACTATTTTTATAACAATAGTATTTATCAATACGAGCATTAGAAATAAAAGAAGAAGAAAATTGGAACAAAAGATAGATATTCAAAATGGTCTACAGACACGCATAAAGCGATTCTTAGCTGACTCAGAAAAGCTTGATTATCCTTTTGCTTTATATTTTGAGTCATATAATGTAATGCAAAGATATGATGAATGCGAAAATGGGTGGATTAAACACCAGCTTGCATTATGGGATATAAACTTTAGTAATAAATCTGGACATATTTTGAGAATTATTGATTATATAAAAGGAAACCAAAAAAGTTTAAATGAATATCACATAGAAAGCTTCTTTTACCATTTCAATTCACTTATCAAGAAGAAAAGAGAGTTAGACCAAATAGAACACCAAATACTATTATTAGAAGCAGCTTTTCAAATTATAGATGACAGTACCATAAATCAATATGTAAATAAACATTTAGAGATAGAAGGGCTACTTACTAATATACTTGGTTGTTTGCATAGCATGCAAATCAACCTCAAAACTGAAATACTAAATGAAAAGCAAGTATTGCTTAGCTTAAAGGAGTGATGTCTATGAATTATCCGCTCCATGAAGAGTTTGAATTCAAGTCAGATCGGTCAAAAAAAGATGTTCTTCAAACACTTAAGTATAATACGATGGATGGCAAGCCCTTTCAAAGGTTGTTTTTTTCTCAACAGGGGAAACTTTTCTGCGGATTTATCAGAGGAGATGAGTTCACGCTTTCGCGCAACACCATTTTCATTGACCCAACACTGTCCGTAATAAAAGGAACAATAGCAAATGATGAAGACGGCACTGTTATCAAAGGAAGAGTTCAAGCAAAACTTGCAATTACTGTGGGTTTGCTGATTATTGGCATTGTCGTTTTGGGATTTTTCATTTCTAATATATTGAACGGCAGAAGCCTTAACATAAGCATGTTTTTCCCGCTTAACATTGTATGCCTGTCCTTTTGCTATTACTTTATTTCGTTTCGATACACTGCGAAGAAGAGCATAGATGCACTCGAAAAAATAATGGATGCCAATAAATCAAACGCTTGAGAGTAATGATTCTTATATTGCCCTCCCCGCCATAACATGTAGCGTATGACCCAGTCGAGATACTCAAGGGACGCGTCCCTTGTGCGAGAGCGCGAGGGCAGAGCCCTCGTAATCAAACACCCCGCACCCATCAAAAAATCCCCGCCATCACTGACGGGGATTCCTGCAATCAACTTATTTCTGATACTTCGGGCGCTGATGGTAATGCGTGTGCAGCAGATCGTGCGCCTTGTGGCTGTTTGGCTCACCCAAAAACTCCTTGTAGAGCAGCTGCACCTCTTCGTTCTCGTGCGACTTGCGCTTGGGCTTGCCCGCATCCTCGGCATAGGTCGCCTTGGCACGCAGCACATACGGATTGATATCCAACTTATCCTGCGCCGATACGATCGGCTGTCCGCCGCCGGTCACGCAGCCGCCCGGGCACCCCATCACCTCGATGAAATGATACTGTTTCTGGCCCGCACGCACAGCCTCAAGCAGCCGCT
>OBJA01000266.1_pt1 | contig 48926 bp, 45 predicted proteins | sample 1519751 | NCBI WGS metagenome assembly OBJA01 (sample SAMEA3881238, study PRJEB22517) | soil metagenome | biome: lake sediment; feature: soda lake sediment; material: sediment, water from around vicinity | place: India | collected 2013-12-23 | depth 3 m
GATAAAGGCATTAAAGGGTTTCGCGTTGACGCAGCAAATGTTATTTATAAGACAAGCTTAAATGATGGTCAAAAACACACGTTCATTGGTATAGAACATTTTCTTGCTCAAGAAGGTAATCATGTCATTTTACAAAGGTTAAGAAAAGAAGTTTTGGATAAGTATGACTGCTTTACAGTTGGTGAAGCAGGCATGATTGATTATCAACAGGCAAAACTGTTTTGTGATCCTAAAAGAAATGAGCTTGATATGCTTTTCTCATTTGAGCATATGGAAACACATCAAAAAGGTTCTAAATGGAACAAAAGACGATTTAAACCTAAACCGTTTTTCTTAAAACTTAAAGAAGCCCAAGAAGCAATTGATTGGAACCCCATTTTTTTTGAAAATCACGATCAGGTTAGAAGTGTTTCTCAGTTTGGAAACCAAAGTAAATATCACTATGAGTCAGCAACAGCGCTTGCTATGTTACTATTAACACTCAAAGGAACGCCATTTATCTATCAAGGACAAGAAATAGGAATGACTAATTTTGATTATCAGGGATTAGATGAAATAGATGATATCGAAAGTATAAATGCATATAAGAGTATGAATAAATGCATACCTAACTTTGTCAAAACAAGAAAAATATTAAAAGGATCAAGAGATAACGTTAGAACCCCTATGCAATGGAATAGTCAAACACATTCGGGATTTAGTGAAAACAAACCATGGTTAAACGTCATTGGAAATTATATAGATATCAATGTAGAAAAACAATTAAAAGATAAACACTCTATACTATCTTTTTATAAAAACATGATTCACTTTAGAAATGCTAGTGAAACTATAAAATTTGGTGATTTTGAATGTGTTGAAATCGATCGTCATAAGTTTGTTTATAAGTTAACTAATCAAAAGAGTTATTTGATTGTTGTTAATTTGAGCAAGAAGAAGCTAAAAAACAAATATCAAGGAAAATTGTTAAAGAGTAACTACAACGATAAAGAACATCATAAGACGATTTTTCCATACGAAGCATTCATATTAGAAGTTTAACAGCGTAAAACAGGAACAATGATTTGTTAATTTCATAAAATGATAAAGAAAAAAATCAAGTTGACAACGTTTACATTGTGATGGTATAATGCAATTAAACAAAATGTGTAAACGTTTACGCATTTTGCAAATCACTGGAATTTGCATATAAATCGTAAGATGTTATATGTTTCATTTAAGTTACTACACTTAGCGTGATTTCAAGTTACATCATCGTAACTGATTACTCGGTTGATGTAAAAAGCTCATTATCAAAGTCATGATTAAGTGAATTAATAAATAATTTATTCAAATTTATAGGAGGAGAAAATGAAAAAAATTATTGTTTTAATGGTAGGATTTATTCTAGCTTTAACATTAGCTGCTTGTGGAGATGACACACAAAGTGTTTACTTTTATTCAAATAAAGCAGAAACAGCTGAAACACTTCCAATTTTAATTAACGAATGGAAGGCAGATTACGAATCAAGAACTGGCGAGAAAATAAAAGTTAAAATTGTTGCTGGTGGAGATGAAGGCGGCCAATTACTAAGCGCTGATTTAAACTCATCACAACAACCTGCGCTATTTACGACACGCTTTAGTGAATTACAAAACTTGATTGATGCGAATCAAATTGTAGACTTAAAAACACTTAGTGGTGATTTTAAGACAGAGCTTGTTGATAAGATTAATGATGCACATATGCTTTCATTAGATGGCGTAAAATCATATGGTATTCCTGAAAATGTTGAGGGGTATGGATTTATCGTTAACAAGCAAATTCTTGCAGACATCTTAGAAATGACAGATAAAGATGCGGCACTTGAAGTGTTAAGAACTGCTTCATATAATGAGTTTGAAGCATTTGTTGAAGCTGTATCTTTAGCACTTGATGACACAACAACACAAGTTACTATTGGTACAACAACTTATTCAATTCAACCATCAAATTTACCAACTGCGCTTAATGGTGTTTTCTCAGTTATGGGTGCTGAAAAATGGACTTATGGAAATCATGTATTTAATGTGATTTATAATCTTGAACAAGATACAATGGCAAATGCAACAGCTCAAACAACAGTTCATTTTGCAGGTGCAAGAGCATTTTATGATTTATTGACATTAAAAGTAAGTCACTTAGCATCTTTAGATGGTAATGCTATTACTACTGGATCAGCGTTTGCTGCGAACTATAGCTATGATGTAGGTACAGGTCTATTAGGAGCAGGTAGAGCATTATTCCTAAAACAAGGAAACTGGGCTTATGGTGGAATCGCTGGTACTGAAGGTGTTGAAGCATCTTATTTAGCAGACTTAGCATTCTTACCTATTAAGATTGATTTAGAAAATGGTGTTGACTATAGTAAATCTCGTTTTGCAAATGCAGAAGAAGCGAGCTTCTTAAATGAATCTATTCCTGTGTTTGTTCCTAACTATTATGTAATTAATGCAAAAGTTAGTGAAAAAGAACAAGAACTAGCTATGGATTTCTTATTGTATTTAAACACAAGTGTAAATGGTGTTGAAACGCAAATTGAAACATTTAGTTTCATTCCTTACTACGGAACTGTTGCAGCAGATGGAACAGAATTTGCAATTGAAAACTCATTAGGTGGATCTATTCTTGAGTATCTTGAAGCAGGAAACGTGTATGGGGCTCCATTTGACGGCACACCTTCAAATTGGATGTATGATAAATTAGCCACATATATCTTACAAGAATTCATTTCAAAATCTTGGGGAACTTACGAAGAATTTGTTAGTAAAGTTCTAAACCCAGCTAGAACAGACTTTGAAGCAGCAAGATCATAACAATTTATAAAATTTAACACACATCAAAAGACCTCCTCATTTAAGGGGGGGTCTATTGATATCGTATTTTAAAAATACTTAATAGGGAGAATGAATACGTGAATTTATATAAAAAGAACTATTACTTCATCGTCATACCTGCACTTATTATCTTTATAATCGTTATGGTTGTACCATTTTTGCTTGGAATCGCATATTCATTTACTCCATGGAGAGGAACCTACTTTGATCCAAATCAACCTATGTTTATTGGATTTGCGAATTATGTAAAGGTGTTTACAAATCCTAATTTAACGAATGCCTTTATATATACGATTCAATTAGTTCTTATCTCAATTGTTTTGCAAATTGGTATTGCATTATCCATTGCCTTAGCGATTTCTAAGCTGACATATGGACAAGGTATTTTTAGATCAACTATTTTCTTACCTAATTTTATTGGTGGGATAGTACTAGGTTATATTTTCGCTTTTGTTTTCAATCAACTATTTAGTGGTGTACTTTTTACAAATGAAAATAGTTTTTTCAATTATATGCTTCAAGATCGAGGAAAACACCTGTTTGCAATGGCTATGATGCTAGCATGGCAATCCATCGGATACTTAATGATTATTTTCTTAGCATCGCTTAATTCGATACCTAAGCATTTGTTAGAAGCTGCGGTTATTGATGGTGCGAATAGTTTCCAAAGATTTTTTAAAGTCACATTGCCATTATTAATGCCAGCTATAACAATTTCATTATTTGTTACAGTATCAAGCATGTTCAAAGTCTTTGATCAAAACTTGGCTTTAACCGGTGGAGATTTTAACACATCATTTATCAGTTTGGAAATCTATAAGATTGCTGTTAGAGATTCCAGAAAAGATTATGGAGTTGCACAAGCTGCATCAATCATCTTTTTCTTACTGATTGCTATCGTAACTATCTCACAAGTTGCATATACTAAAAAACGTGAGGTGGAATTATGATGAAGAAATTGATGAAGCATATGAAAAAATATAAAAGTCAATATTTGATTTATATTGTTTTATCCATTTTTACCATTATCTTCATGTATCCTTTTTATTTGTTAGTTGTCAATTCTTTTAAACCAACAAATAGTATTGATTTATCGGTTATTACCATTTTGAATAATCCGACATCTTTACCATCTTCATGGGATTTTAGATATATAAAAAACTATATCGAAATGACCGATTATTTCTTAACACTTGGAGTTTCACTATTTATTACCATCTTAAGTGTATTATTACAAACGATTGTTTCATCATTAGTTGCATGGATGCTCGTTAGAAAGAAATCCAAGTTCTCTAATATTGTTTTTCTAGTTTTAGTAGCATCAATGCTTATACCCTTTCAATCCATTATGTTTCCTTTAGTTAGAGTAATGGATGCATTATCGCTAAGAAACATTCCCGGTTTAATCTTTATGTATGTTGGTTTTGGATTGTCTATGACAGTATTCTTATACCACGGATTTATTAAGGGTATTCCCACAGAAATAGAAGAGGCGGCAATTATTGATGGTGCAAATCTATGGCAAATCTATACAAAAGTTGTGATGCCGCTAGTTGTTCCAATTACAGTGACAACAGCTATTTTAAATGCAAAATGGATATTTAATGACTTCCTTTTACCGTTTTTAATTTTAGGAACAAGAGATGGATATACAACACTACCTTTAGCACTATATAGAGCTAGAATGGTGTCCGGTGGATCATATGGCGCAGGATTTGATGTGCTATTCCCAGGTATTTTGTTAAATGTCGTACCAATTGCTATCGTATACTTTATTTACCAACGTAAAATTGTTGCTGGTATATCTGAAGGGGCGATTAAGTAAATATACACGAAAAATTTATTTTAGTTACCTAAAAGCTATTTCTTCATAAAATCCTTTCTATTTAAAGCGAAAAAGTGCTACACAATAGCACTTTTTTGTTAGATTTTTAAATGTAATCTTAGCTACTATTTATCTACTAATATTGTTTCAGAAGCGACTGCTGTACCTGCTGAAATGATTGAAAAGATTAATGCGAAAACAGCACCACTTCCAAGTTTTAGTTCTGAAAAATCAGCATCTTGTTGTGCTGGAATTGCAAAGGTAATACTTAATGCAAAGAAAATACCTGCAACACCAATTAATCCAGCAGCCATAAAAATGAAATTTCTTTTTTCTTTATAGTTAGCAACAAATAATTTTAGACTTAGTAATGTAATTCCACCAAGTAACATAAGTAGAGATAATAGATTCATAAAGATAGATTTAGTAACATCAATAGATTCACCAAAAAAACTCCATGATTTCCCAAAGGTTAAATCGAAATAACTAAAGGTAATCGTTAAAAAATCTTCAATTTTTGCAAAAGTTCCCGTCAATACAAAAAGCAAAGCTAAAGTAGCCGCACCAACGGATACATAAGAGGCGATTAATTTTTTAGATATCATATTCTCCTTGTTTGTTTTGATTTATTATAACTAGTAAATTAAAAAACGACAAGATGAAACGAATGTTTTGTGACTGAATCAGTAATATGTAAGACTTATTTAAGATTTCAGTAAAAAATCAAAATCGCATGCTTTAAAAAAATAGATGACATAAAGAGATAGTGTTTAAATATTATGCAATTAATGTTACAATAATAAAAGAGGTGAAAGACGATGAAAAAAGAATTAATAAAATCTAATTTTTATCAAGCTGTTAACGGAGAATGGCTTGAAAAGGCTGAAATACCTGGTGATCAACCATCTATATCAGCATTTTTAGAACTTCATTTAGGTATCGAAAAAACATTAATGGATTTGACAGCTAGTTGGGAAAAAAACCAAAGTGAACTAAGTGACAATTTAAGAAAATACATCAAACTTTATCAAATGACTAAGAATTTCGATAAACGTAACGAGCTTGGTGTAAAACCTTTTGAAGTGATTCTAAACAAGATAAATGAGTTGAATAGTTTGAATGACTTAAAGCAACATGTCACAACTTTCATTTTAGAATCTATCGATATGCCATTTGGTTTTTCTGTCATGCAAGATTTCATGAATAGCAACAATCAAGTTTTATATTTTGGAGCATCAGACTTATTCTTACCAGATACAAGTTATTATAAGGATGAAAAGACAAAAGCTCAATTGATGGGATTATTTACGATGACTACTAAGCAATTGTTAGCTTTATATGGGTTCTCTAATGAAGAGATAGATAAACTCGTCGAAGAAGCGATAGCTTTTGATGCACTTTTAGTTCCTGTAACAAAGTCGAGTGTAGAGAAAGCAGATTATGTCAAGATGTATAATCCTTTAAGCAAAGAAGAAGTTCAAAAAAGAACACAAAATTTTGATATAATGGCACATGCTGACAGTTTAGTTAATCAATCAGTTGATCAATTGATTGTTACTAACTTAGACTTTATTAACGCATTTGATAAAATTGTCAATGAAGACAATTTTCATTTGATTAAATCATGGATGATTGTGTCTAACGCATTCGTGTTTTCATCAGATTTAACAGATGAAATTAGAATTGCTGGAGGTGCATTTGGTCGTGCATTATCGGGTACTAAGGAAGCTAGAAGTAAAGAAAAATTTGCTTTCTATCAAGCGTACAATAGATTCAGTCAAGTTGTTGGTTTATATTATGGTGAAAACTATTTTGGTCCAGTAGCTAAAGAAGATGTCAAAACAATGGTCCATGAGATGATTGGTGTTTACAAAGAGCGTATTACAGATAATGCATGGTTAAACGAAAAAACAAAAGAGAAGGCAATTAAAAAATTATCCACCCTAACTGTTCATGTAGGATATCCTGATGAACTTCCACCTTACTATGATCAGTTTGAGATTAAAGGTTATGATGAAGGTTCAAATTTAATATTAGAAAAATTGAAAATGACTAAAATTATCAATCAATACAATTTCGAGAAATACAACAAGGAACCTAATAAGAACATTTGGGGTATGCCTGCAAGTATGGTTAATGCATATTATAGCCCAACGAATAATCAAATCGTTTTCCCTGCAGCTATTTTACAAAGACCTTACTATAGTCTAAAACAGTCAGCTTCTGAAAATTATGGTGGCATAGGTGCAGTTATGGCACATGAAATTTCACATGCATTTGATAATAATGGAGCTAAGTTCGATGAATCAGGATCACTCAATAATTGGTGGACTGAAGCAGACTTAGAAGCATTTAATCAAAAAGCTAAAGACATGATTGCTTTATTTGATGGTGTTGAAACTGGATATGGACCATGTAATGGAGAACTAACAGTTTCTGAAAATATTGCAGACAGTGGTGGACTTCGATGTGCACTTGAAGCAAGTAAAAAGAATGCAAAACACAATTCTGAAGAATTTTTCCAAAATTGGGCACGTGTTTGGCGAAATAAGTCATCTTTAGAATATAGTCAGTTACTACTTAGAGTTGATGTTCATGGCCCAGCTATATTAAGAGCTAATATGCAATTAAGTAATTTACCTGAGTTCCAAGATTATTATCAAATTAGCGAAAATGACTCAATGTTTTTACATAAAGATAAAATGGTAAGCATTTGGTAATATAGTTAATAAGTAGTATCTATTTTAAACACATGTATCCTTTTGAGACATGTGTTTTTTAGTCTTTTAGTTAATGAAAACGTAATGTATATATTTAGAATATAATGATATAATGAATGTAAATAGATGGGCTAATTGACCAAAAGTTATTTAGACTATAAATTCTAAAAGGAGTTTTATCATGAAGAAAACCTTGCTTGGAATTTTAGTTTTACTCTTAACAATCACCTCACCAAAGACTTATGCTGCTGATCACATTGACTATGAAGATCTTTTTGCTAATCATCAATCAGTTATGTTGATTATTCATCCAATATCAGGCGAGATTTATTATGCCAATCAAGCTGCTGCTGATTTTTATGGTTACCCCCTTAATGATCTTTTAGAGATGAATATAAATGAAATAAATACATTATCACCCGAAGAAATTGCTGCAGAAAGAGCTAAAGCGTTAGCAGAAGAGCGCAATTTTTTTATTTTTAAGCATCGATTATCAAATGGTGAAATAAAGACAGTATATGTTTATTCCTATCCCGTTGAAATTAATGGAGAGTCTTATTTGTACTCTATAATTATTGATCAAACAGCTTTCGTACTCGCACAAAATAGAAATAGAATACTTCTTATTACAGGTATCACGATTCTTGTATTATCGACACTAATTACTTCATATTTGGCAATTAAAATTTCTTCAAAAAAGAAACAAATTCAAAAAACAAACCAAGTGCTATATGAAAGTGAACAACGTTTCAAAATACTACATGATGCATCTTTTGGTGGTTTAGCAATTCATAATCAAGGTATGATTTTAGATTGCAATCAAGGCCTATCAGATATCACAGGTTATTCACTTCAAGAATTGATTGGAATGAATGGATTGTTACTTATTGCTCAAAATTATCGTGATTTTGTTATGGAGAAAATCAAATCGGGATATGAAATGCCTTATGAGGCGTTCGGAATCCGTAAAAATGGTGAGATATACCCCTTAAGATTAGAAGCAAGAAATTTGCCTTATAACGGTAAACAAGTTAGAGTTGTTGAATTCCGAGACATTACTGAGACTAAAAAACAAGAGACAGAAAAAAAACAAACTGAAGAAAAATACAAATTATTGTTTGAGACCATGAATCAAGGTGTTGTTTATCAGGATCATGAAGGTTATATCATATCATGTAATCCCAGAGCAGAAGAAATATTAGGTTTATCACTTGAACAAATGCAAGGGAAAACCTCAATGGATCCTAGATGGAAAATGATTGATGAATCAGGTCAACTAATTAAAGGTGAAGACCATCCTTCAATGGTTGCTTTAAAAACAAAGAAAAAAGTTGGACCAGTAACAAGAGCAGTTTTCCTACCTGAAATCAATGAATATAGGTGGTTATTGATTACAGCAATTCCTATAGGAGACTTAGACAAAGAAGATTCATATCAAGTATATGCAACATTTGAAGATATCACTGAGCAAAAAAAGACAGATTTAGAAATATCTTATCGAAAGGATTTACTTCAATATATTATTGGACGTAGTAATCAAGGTATTGCTGTACATGATAAGAATTTAAATTATGTTTATGTCAGTGATCGATATTGTGAAATGTATAACGTGAGTAAAGACATTATTGGAAAACATCATTATGAAGTTTTCCCAGAGATTCCTAAAAAATGGCGTGAAACACACCAAAGATGTTTAAAAGGAGAAACATTATCAGGTGATCGTGACGAATTTGTAAGATCTGATGGGACTATTCAGTTTACAAGATGGTTATCACAACCTTGGTATGATCTTGATGGTGAGATTGCAGGAATCATTATTTATACAGAAGTTATTAATGACTTAATCGAAACAGAATTAAAACTCGAAGATACACTTAATAGATTACACCTTGTCATGGATAATCTAACGATTGGTATTGCAGTTAATTCAGTCGATCCTGAAGTAGAATTTGAGTACATGAACGAGAATTTTCCCAAATTTTATGGAACAACTAAAGATGAATTAATGAAACCAGGATCTTTTTGGGATGTTGTTTATGAAGATGAAAAGTTTAGAGAAGAAATTAAACAAAAGGTTTTAGAAGGTTTATCAAGTAACAATAAGACGCTTATGCGATGGGAATATGTGCCTATTACTAAAAATGGAAAAATCATACGGTATGTAACCGCTCAAAACGTTAATATACCTAACTCCTCTCTATTTATCTCAATGGTTATGGATGTAACCGAACAAAAACGAAAAGAAGAAGAAATCATGTATACTAGCAATCATGATTTTTTAACAAAACTTCCTAATCGCAGGTTATTTGAAGAAAAACTAAAAGAGCTTAATCAAAACAAATACTATCCATTAGTGATTGCAATGTTTGACTTTGATGGACTCAAACTAATCAATGATGCTTATGGACACGATGTTGGAGATGAAGCGCTCATTGAAATTAGTAAAGTATTAGAAGAAAGTTTAGAAGAAGGTGAGTTTGTTGCACGAACTGGTGGAGACGAATTTGTTATGCTATGTCCGAACACATCAAAAGCACAATTTGAAAATAAACAAATAACCATAAAAGACAAGATTAGATCCATCAAGCATCTCGATATGAATTATTCATTATCTTCAGGGTATGACATGAAAGTAGATGAGTCAATTGATGTTAAAGACGTTTTAAAAAATGCAGAAAACAACATGTTTGCAAATAAAACACTACATGGACAAAGTTCACGCAGTGAAACAATTATGACTCTTTTTGAAGCACTAAAAGAAAAATATGATGAAGAAAAATTACATTCTGACAGAGTAAGTCGTTACTGCAAACTCATGGGAGAAAAATTAAAACTCAATCAAGACCAAATCAAAGAATTGGAAATCGCAGGGCTCATGCATGATATTGGTAAGATTACAATCCCAGATAAAATACTAGATAAACCTGGCAAACTAACTGATGATGAATGGGTTATTATGAAAAAACATACAATCAATGGATATCAAATCTTAAAATCTGCTGATAAATACTCAAGACTTGCAGAATATGCGTTAACACATCATGAAAGGTGGGATGGAAAAGGCTATCCTAACGGATTAAGTGGTTATGATATTCCGTTATTCTCAAGAATCATCAGCATTGCAGATGCATATGAGGCAATGACTGCAGATAGACCGTATCGAAAAGCATTAGATAAAAAAGTAGCAATAGAAGAACTGAAACGATGTGCAGGTTCACAATTTGATGAAAGACTTGTTAAAGTCTTTATAAATCATGTTGTAGCAGAAAGTTTTTAGTACATAAAAAAATAATGATAAGATAAAAGAAGGAGATGTTAACATGAAAGTTTTAAGTCAAACATATGTATTAAACAATGGAGTAAAGATACCAAAAATTGGTTTTGGAACATGGCAAATCAAACCTGGTGATGACACATATAAAGCTGTTTCACTCGCTTTAAAACATGGTTATCGTCATATTGATACAGCAGAAGGGTATCAAAACGAAAAAAGTGTTGGACAAGCAGTAAGAGATTCGGGTATACCTAGAGAAGAGATTTTTGTCACATCTAAACTTGAATCACATATCAAAGATTATGAGGGCGCTCTGCAAGCTTTTGATAAGACAATGGATGAATTAGGACTTGATTATCTTGATTTGTTTATTATTCATGCACCTTGGCCATGGAGTGAGATGGGCAAAGATTGTAGCGAAGGCAATGTTTTAGCATATAAAGCAATGGAAGACATTTACAAGTCAGGAAGAGTAAAAGCGATCGGTGTTTCAAACTTTTCTCCAAGTGATATTGAAAATATTTTAACACATTGTGAAATTGTACCCGCTGTCAATCAAATTGGTTATTTTATTGGTATTGATCAATCCAAAACGATTACATATTGTAAAGATAAAGGGATATTTATTGAAGCATATTCACCGCTTGGTATTGGCTATTTACTTGATAATCCTGTGATTCGTGATGTAGCTAAAAAATATGAGGTTGCTCCTGCGCAAATTTGTATTCGCTACCTCATTCAAAAAGGCACCGCACCACTTCCAAAATCGACTCATGAAGTGCGTATCATTCAAAATACAGAAGTTGATTTTGTAATTAATGATGATGATATGGCTATTTTAGATAGCATTAAAGGTGATCCAAGACGTTGGTCATAAGAGTATTGCACATTTCATATCATTATTTTAGTCCAAGTATTAAAAAGACTCCGCAGGGAGTCTTTTTAATGACTTTTAAAGTAAATATATATAACTTACTTAAGAAGTTTGCTAGTTATTTTTTTTGTTTTGGAATCTCTAAAACACATAATGTATCATCTAATTGTTTAAAATAGAGATTTTTTTCAGCTTCTAATTTATGATAAACCGCATGAATTAAATCCTGATTATATGATACTTTCACATCAACTTCAATATAGTTTGGATTTTTTAGTTCATATGAAATGAAAAGTTTCTTATTTTCTTCTATGTTTTTAACTTTAGGTGTGTCTTTTTGAACTAAAGCATAATAACAACTAGATTCTTCAACAACACTTAAGAAACCTTCTTGATTTTGAAACTTAAATTTAAAAATAGTTTTCATCAGGTGTTCTCCTTATTTAGTTTAAACCATTTAGCAGGCTCTAATTCTTGAAATCCTATTTTTTTGTAAAATATTTGATTAGAACCTACATATATATTTTTAGCACCATCTTTTTTAACAGCTTGAATTGCTTTATATATACATATTTTTGATAACCCTTTTTGACGATGTTCAGGAACGGTTGCTACAGGCTCGACAAGCGCCGTAGTTGAACCTTTTTTATACCAAATGTTTGCAAAAGATACGTATTTATGATCTTTTTTAGCTACAAATGCGTAAGATTTATTAAAATGAGGTGAACTTGTCATGATTCTACGCATCTCTCTATTTTCATCTGAATAGATAACATCATCACTATGATTGAATCCTTTCCATAAAACATGGTGAATTTCATCTAAGTTATAATCTTGATCGAGTGAAATAATATCATATTCTTTTTGTTCTGGAATATCAAAAGTATCTAACGTAAAGACTGATACATCATCTAGATGAGTCATTTCATCAAAGTTACTTTCTTTTAACAAAGTAATCATTTCTGGATCATTAGGAATACAGACATTTTCACATACAGGGATATGAATAAGCGTTTCTACCATCAACTTTTTAAGCTTAAAACAATCTTGATAAACCATGAAAAAATCATTTGGGTTATCTTCAAATAGTATGAGACCAACAATTTTCTCATTTTTTGAGAAAATCTTAAAATGAATCAAGTCACTTTCTTCAAAGCTTTCTCTAGCAAACATCCATTCAAATCTACTCCAATGCATATGTAAAAACTTACTATTCTCATTCATTTCTAATAGGAATTGTAAAATCTTATGAAAAGAATCACCATACGCTTTCTTAGTGGGATAGTTGGTTATCTTATACATGCATAACACCTCTTTTATCGTTTAAATCTTAGTTATATTTTATCACAATACTATGCTATAGTAAAATATCAATTGTATATGAAATAATGCCTCTTTTTATAAAACTTATTACGATTTTGAGGTATGATAAAGGATATTCATGTGTTATAATGAGATAGATTTTTTAAGAGGTAAACTTATGAAAACAATACGCAATGAAAAAGATAACTATATCGATAAAATAAAAGATATCAAAGATTTTTGCACGTGGAAATCGGTTGAAAAAATAACATTGGGTTGGTCATCGGATGAAAAGTATTATATTGAATCTATCGATCAAAAAAAATATGTTTTAAGACTATCATCAATTGAGCGATATGAGCAAAAGAAAAAAGAGTTTGATATCATTAACCAATTAAGTCATGTTGGCTTTACAATGTCTTATCCTGTTGATTTTGGTATATGTGGAAACAATCAATTTGTTTATATGATATTAACATATATTGAAGGAATAACATTAGAAAATGAACTATCACATTTAGATGAAAACACACAATATAAGTTAGGTAGAAAAGCAGGGAATATTTTAAAAAGCATTCATCAGCTAGAACTATCTAGTCCATACCAAAAGACGTATTCAATCATTGATAAAAAACTCAAACAACTACATAAATACGAGTCATCTCATCTAAGAATGCCAGGAGACGAAAAAGTCATTTCATTTGTTAAAGAAAACATTCATCTACTAGATAAGCAAAAACCGACATTGCAACATGGCGATTTTCATCCTGGTAATCTCATTTTGTTGGATAATAAAGACATTGGTGTCATCGACTTTAATAGGTGGGACTTTGCAGATCCATATGAAGAGTTTTATAAATTGGGGATTTTCTCATCAGCATTGAGCATACCTTTTTGCATTGGTCAAATTGAATCATATTTTGATGACGATATTCCTCAATCGTTTTGGAGAGTGTTAGCGGTGTATGTTGCACATGCAGCACTATATAGCATAAAGTGGGCAGAACCTTATGGCCAAAATGATATAGACAACATGAAAGCAATTTATATGATGGTAAACGAACATTACCAGCATTTTGATGAAATTATTCCTTCTTGGTTTTATCCAATTCAATCAAAGAAAACATAATATAATATATAGAAAGAAAAAGGGAGAAAATATGATAAAAGTTATTCGAAGCATGAAAAGAGGATTTTCTTTTTGGCAAGAGTTGCCAGAAATGGCATTTACTGGAAAGTTAAGAGAAGAAACGGATGGTATAGTTATCGTTGACTCAAACATAACCTTTCAGACTCATCTTGGATTTGGTGGTGCATTTACAGAAGCAGCAGCAAAAGCATTGTCTTACGCAAAAGATAAAGAAGAATTGATGAATGCGTATTTTAGTGATCAAGGTTTAAAATACAACATAGGACGCACAGTTGTTCATTCGTGTGATTTTTCTGTTTCTTCTAGACTTTATATTGAAGATAATGACGAAACGTTAGATTCATTTGATATTTCTGCAGATGATCAAATCATCATTCCAATGATTAAAAAAGCGATTGATCTATCAGGTGGTATATGGCTTTTAGCATCCCCATGGTCTCCGCCAGCATTTATGAAGATGAATCAAGCTTTTTATTATGGTGGTGCACTAAAACCCGAATATTATCAATTATGGGCAAACTATTTACTAAAATATGTTCTAGCAATGAAAGATAGAGACATCAAAATAGAAGCCATCACAATTCAAAATGAACCAGAAGCAACACAAGTCTGGGAATCATGTATTTATACGTCAGAACAAGAAGCAAACATGGTTGATGTATTGTATCAAACTTTTGATAAAGCTAATATGGATATTAAAATAGTTATCTGGGATCATAATAGGGATCGTGTTGTTGAACGTGCACATGGTGTTTTAAAGAATCAACATGATAAAGTATGGGGTGTTGGTTATCATTGGTATATGTCAGAAGAAAGTGAAAATTTGAGTGTTGTCAAAGATATGTATCCTGATAAGCACATCTTATTTACAGAAGGGTGTTCAGAATTTATTGATCCTAAAATTAAAGAACTGACTTATAAAGATGAATTATGGAAACATGGTGAACAATATGGTCGAAACTATATTAAAGATTCACTCAACTATTCAGAGGGCTTCATTGATTGGAACTTGTTTCTTGATGAAAAAGGTGGCCCTAATCATGTAGGTAATTTCTGTGAAGCACCGATGATGATTAATCAAAAAACGGGAGAAGTTCAAATTAATCCATCGTATTATTATATAGGTCATTTTTCAAAATATATTAAACAAGGAGCTAAAAGAATTCATATACGTCAGCAATTAATGGAAGATGTATACACCACTGCATATAAGAATCCAAATGGAGAAATTATCATTGTTGCACAAAATGAAGGTTGGATTAGACAAATCGAATTTGTTGTTGATGGAAAAAATGTATTGATTAGTTTACCGGACCATTCCATTTCAACCATCATCATTGATTAATAGAATTAGGAATATATGAACTTTTAGCTTGATTAAGGTCACTTTACAAATAATTGAATGGCATGATTGAAATCAGAGTATAGAAAATACCAATTATTCACTTGTTACAGTTTATAAAATGATAGAATTTCAATAATCTTTGGTTGTATAGTTTATATGTTGCATAATAAATCATTGAAGGTATTTTGCGATCCATTTTAGATGATTCTATGCCTTATCTCTAGCCTATTTCTGTTAAATCAGATTAGGCTTTTTTTTAGACAGTATAGAAAATTCATAATTCGTTATTTTTTTGTTGACAACCACAAGTAATCATTATATAATGTGACTATACAGTCATATGACTAGACGGTCACAATAGGAGAATAATATAATGACAATTAATTTTTTTAACATGATTTGCTTTGTTTTAGCTTTTTCAGCTTTCGTAAAAGTGTTTTTTGGTTTGTTTTATCACGATAAACTATATGATTTTGCACGTAAGAGTTACAGCCAAGAAAAGATGAGTTTACCAGTGAAAGTTTTGATGATTTATGCTTTCATGTTGTTAATAACAGTTTGGATAGGCACTATCTTTTTTTATGAAAAACACGGTTGGATACTTACTTCGTTTTTAACTATTGCATCACTTAAATCAGTAAGTTTATTCTTTAATTGGAAAAAAGCATCAACGAAGTTCTTAATGTTTATTAACACAAACTATCATAAATTATGGGCGATTGATGTTTTTGTAGGAGTCTTAGGGTTAACTTTTTTAGCTTTGGGATTATTTCTATATTAATAAGGAGGAATCAATATGCCAAAAGAAACGTTTTTCAATTTACCACTCTCTAAACAAGAACATATCATGGATGTCGTCATTCATGAATTTTATAAGAAAGGCTATGATGCTGTTAGCATAACGAGTATTGTAGAAAAAGCACAAATAGCAAAGGGAAGTTTCTATCAATACTTTCTTGGAAAAGATGAACTCTATAGACATGTTTTAACATCCACAAACGATAAGAAAATGCAGTATGTGAAACCCGTGATTGACTCGTTTATGAGTCTAGATTTCTTTGAATGGTTCAAACGCATGTTAGTTGCTAGTATTGAGTTTTTAAAAGATTATCCCATATTAGCTAAAATATCTCAAGATTTTTGGAAACATTCTAATACCCATTTGAAGGAGAAAATTTTAGGAGAAGAACTGAGAAGAACTGAGGATTTTATACAGTTTTTTATTGAAAAAGCTATTGAGAAAAACCAGGTTCGAAATGATATATCAAAAACATACATTTCGAAATATTTATCAAATCAACTAGCATTTTTCACTGACTTTTTAATTGAACGGTGTGAGGATTTAACTTGTATTGATATTGAGGAGTTAGATGATCTTATTAATGATTTTATCAACATAATAAAAAAGGGATTAACTCATTAAAATGCTAAAAGAAGGTAAACATAAACGTCAAAGATTAAACATATTGATTAGTGGTGCTAATGAAGGAATTGGTTATTATTTAGTTGAGAATCTTTTAAAGCAAGGACACAAAGTTTTTGTTTTAGATTATAAAACAGACTATCTTGAGTTGCTATCAACAACATATGACCTCGATCAATTCACTTATTGTCAATGTGACATAAGCTCAAAACTACATGTTAAAGCATGTGTTAAAATAGCAATAGATTACCTAAAATCAATAGATTACTTAATACATAATGCATGCAAATGCACATTTGACACCTTTGAAGATACATCTATTCGAACATTTGAGTCCATTTTTAGTGTTAACTTTTATGGAGCAATTCATTTGATTAAGCATACACTTCCCATCTTTAAAAGACAGAATAAGGGCAATGTTTTTATTTCAAGCTCTGGAGTGGGTGTTACCGGATTTAAATCCATTAGTCCATACGCGGCATCAAAAGGTGCTCTTGAGTCATTGATTAAGTGCTTGAATATTGAGTTAAAACAAAGTAATATTGTATTTCACATCATTCATCCACCTCTCACAAAAACAAACGCATCTAAAGGATTAAAGATCCCTTTAGACATGATGGCTCATCCTGAAAGTGTAGGAAAAGGTTTAGCGAAAAGAATCCATCATAAAAGAAGAATAATTACATATAACATAAAAAATAGAGTCACAGTGTTTTTCATGTATATGTTTCCTGTATCGATAGGAAGATTCATGAGTAAAATGACAGACAGATATCAAAGATTACAAGAAAAAAAGTAAAAACGAAATAGTTTAAGGAGAAATATATAAATGAAAGATCAAATTATAAATGCTCTATCATATTTTCAACAGGCATATATAGATAGAGATTCAGATAAAATCGATGAATTTATGGACCGTTTGTTTATTAAGGACAAACTTATTATCTTTGGAACAGGCATTAATGAAGTATGTATTAATGATGAACAAAGCAAAGAACTTTTTACATCAGATTGGAAATATTGGGGTGACTATCGATTGAATTTTGATAGCTTACATATCAAAGAATATCCGAGTTTTTCATATGCTGAAATTGAAGGCACATTAACTTATAAATTCTTTGATGATGATAAGACATACGATAAGTTTGTAGGCTATGTGAGAGAAAACATGGATTTAGGTTCGCATTATGATTTTATGGATGTCATGCATTATCTATCGCATTTGCTTCATCCTAGAGATCAAAAAGAAAGAGCTTTTGAACTGCCTATTGTAACATCCTTTATTTTTGTGGAAAATGACAACGACATAAAGATAAATCGTATCATATTTTCAATGATGAACCTAAGTTTATATAAAGACATTCGATTTGAAGATGTTATACCATATACGAGAGCTTTTGCAAGAGATGTTGAGTTAATGAAGTCATTAGGTTGCCAAAGTAGTTACTTATTATCAAATCTTACTTTCGATGAGGATAACATCGTGCGTAATCACCAAGGTGTTATATTCAAGAAAAACATAGGAGAAGGCATTCAATCTTGTTTTTTAGAAGATGATGAGTTAACGATAAATGAAGAATCATTAGTAAACTACACATCAAATGAGCATCATTTCATTACATGCTATGCGACATTAAGGAGACAAACAACACAAGAAGAACTTGAAAACAAGTTAAAAAAGCATATCTTAACAATTTTAGACAGTGATATAAAAAGCAAAGATAAACTTTTTAAAGTTAGAAGAGATATAGCACTTACATATAAAGAAATAGCATTAGGACTCAATTTTACATGGCCAATTCGCATACACGGTATCATTCAATCAAAAGATGAAAAATGGGTCATTAAGCACATCAACATTGTTGATCCATTTAATGTCATACTTGAAGATAAATAAAGGAGTATATGATGAATCAAAAAGAAAAATCAATTGAGTTTTGGAATCAATTTTTTCAAAATCACAAACCGATGACAATTGAAAAAAAGGATATCGAAGTTTCAACTACTTTCGAGAAATACTTAAAGATGATAGGTGATCAATGCGAGCATGTACTTGATATTGGATGTGGTATAGGAACATGTCTCATGGGAAGTCTGTTATTAGGTCATAAGATGAAAGAAGGAGTAGGTTTTGATACATCAGTAAATGCAATTCACTTTGCTAGAGAAACTGTAAAACAATCAAAAATCAAAGGTTTAACATATCATGTTGCAGATGAAACGTTTTTAAAGCAGCTTGATAATCATAGTTTTGATGGAATCATTTGTTCTAACTTTTTAGACGTCATTCCAGAAGATCTATCACAGTTCATTGTAAATCACATTAAACGTATCTTAGCACCTAATGGGTTATTTTTACTTAAGCTCAATTTTTACCTTGATGAAGAACGATTGGTAAAATTCAACATGGAAAAAATTGCGGATAATACATATCAAATGAATGGTGTGATTCGATCATTTAATTTAACGACAGAGACTTGGCTTCAAAAATTTAGTGATTTTGAAGTTGTTCACATTGACGGGTATAAACGAGCTGAAAACTTACCTGAAGATAGGATCATATTATTAAGAAAAAAGTGATAGGAGTTTTATGAGACAATTCGTAATCAAAACAAAAAATTTAATGAAGACATTTTTTACTGATGGACAAGGATTTCATGCAGTAAACAATATTAATTTAGAAATAGATGAGCATGATTTCACAGTAATCATGGGTAGTTCAGGTTCGGGAAAAAGCACTTTATTATATCTACTTAGTGGTTTAGATAAGATGACTTCAGGCGAAGTATGCTATAAAGATATCGCACTTTCTACTATGAATGAAAAAGAAGCTTCTAAATTTAGAAGAGATGAGATAGGCTTTATTTTTCAAGGCATAAATCTTGTACCTAACTTATCATTACTCGATAACGTGACTATTGCAGGTTATTTGACAAAGCGATTAAAAAAAGAAGTAGAAAATGAAGCAAATCAACTACTTGACATGATGGGCTTATCAAACGAAAAAAACCGATTGCCATCGATGGTTTCTGGTGGTCAAGCTCAAAGAGCTGCTATTGCAAGAAGTCTGATTAACCGACCAAAAATACTGTTTGCTGACGAACCAACAGGAAGTCTTAACTCATCATCATCTCAGCATGTTCTCGATGTTTTTACAACCGTCAATAAAGAATTAAAGCAAACAATTGTGATGGTCACACATGACATTAAAGCTGCAGTTCGAGCGAATCGCATCTTGTTTATAAAAGATGGGCAAATTGATGGTGATCTAAGATTGAAACCATACGAAGAAAACGATAAAGCTAATCGAGAAAAACAAATTTATGATTATTTATCAGCAAAAGGATGGTAGTATGCGAAGTATGATGATCATTATTTGGTCTAACATAAAAAAAAGAAAACTACAAACTTTTTTAGTCTTTTTAACCATACTATTATCCATAGTTTTATTTGGTACATCTCTAGGGATTTTACAAAACCAACATGATCCATTTCATCACATGTTTGAATCTCAAAAAGGCTCACACATCGTATTAGATGTGGATCACAGGTATACAGATTTAGATGAGATGGTTTCATGGTGGAAAAATCAAGAAGAAATTGTAGATGTTATCAATTATCCTTATATGATGATATCAGATACGATTATGCATAACAACATTGAAAAATCAATAGGTTCTGTCATGATGACAGAACGAGTCATCTATGACTATCAAACAGATTTATTATTTTTTGTCGAAGGAACTAAAAAAGACTATCCTGACGATGACGAGATCTTTGTTCCCACCGGATATGCATACAATTGGAATATTCGTCTAAATGACGAGTTAATTTTTTCTTTTAATGGCTCAATAAAAGCATTTACCGTTGCTGCAATTGTAGTTGATCCACAATACAGTGCTACGTTAACATCACCATCAAGATTGTGGATTAAAGAAGGGACTTTAAATGCATTTTATTCTGAAGAAGAACTTCATCAGTCGCTTGTAGCCATTAGGTTTAATGACTATTCAAACTATGAGTCTGTCATGTTAAGATATGAAGATGATTTTGGTCATCCTTTTTTCGGGTTTATTTATAATTATGATTTTATCATATACATGTATACATTTATCGAAAGTATTATTGCAATGATTATGCTAGTTTTTTCTTTTATTTTGTTAATCATATCCATCGTTGTAATCATTTTTACGATTTCAAATGGTATACGTTCCGATTTAAAACAAATAGGAATATATAAAACAATTGGATTTAACAAAAATCATATTTATTCCATATATATCATTCATTATTTATTTTTGCTGATAATTGCGCTACCTTTTGGATTAGGTATTTCATTTTTACTAACAAAATTAGTATTGAAACAATATGCTCAAAGTGTAGGCTTACATGTTATGACGCTTAATTACTTTTCAATTATAACAATTACAACACTCTTGACGATTTCACTCATTACGATAAGCGCTTGGTTAAGTTCAAGAAAAGCTGCAAACATCAAACCAATTGAAACCATAAGATATGCGATTGATCAAACCGTCCAAAAGAAATCAAACATTTCATTATCTAAAATAAAATTTATGAATGTATCTTTAATCATAGCTATTAAGGGAATCTTATCAAATTTGAAACATTCTATATTTATATTGTTATCATGTATCGTTTTATCTTTTGTCTTTGCGTTTGCTGCTAATCTTTACTATTCAGTTTTAAAAATGAGCGATAATATGGCAATGTGGGGATTTGATTCATCCGAAGTATTTGTTACCATCGATAATCAAACAGCGTTGAATGAAAGTGAAACTTTAATGAATATCTTAAGTAGTCATCCAGATGTTTTTAGTGTCTCAAGACACGGAGTCATGGCAGACGCAAGTATCGCAAAACAAAACAATATATCATCTACAACTGCTTTAGGTTTTGTTTATGGCGGTGTATGGGATGATATTGGATTAGCAAACATAGAAGGCTATAATCCGATTAACCTCAATGATGTAAGCATTAGTTATCTAACTGCGCAAAAATACAATAAAAAAGTAGGAGATACAATAATTGTATATATTGCAGGTATAGAGAAAACGATGAACATTACAGGCATATATCAATCGCTTAATGCTGGTGGTTGGGGATTTAGAGTTAAAGCTGAAACAGTATTGGAAATCAATCCAGAGTATGATTTGCCGCGATATTTAGTTAAACTTAATCATTTGAATCATACTAATAACTTTATAGAAGAGTTCAACAGTCTATACAAAGATGTGTATACAGCAAGAAGTGTCAAGGATAGCGGAGATATCAATATTGATCAAATTGTTTCTTTGATGAGCGTTATCTCGATGACGCTTAGTGTTATATTTGCTTTTATATCAATCATTATTGTCTTTAATTTCATGATGATGTTTATTTTAGATCACTATAGAGAGTTTGGGATATATAAAGCAATCGGCATGGATGAAAAAACGCTTAGAAATAGTATAAGAATAAAAATTTCAATTCTCTCTGTCATTGGTGGTCTTGTAGGGATATTGTTAGCACTTGATTTAACACCAGTGATTATCAGTGTATTTTTGAAAAATATGGGACTTGCCAAGTTTCCATTTATGGTTAATATGGCTATGACCATTCTTGTGTTTTCGTTCTCTATAGCTATACAGCTTATAGCTGCAAATGTTGCATCTAGAAAATTAAGAAATGTAGATTTAAGAGAATTGATTATGGAATAAAAGAAGACATCTACAATCGAGATGTCTTCTTTATTATCGTTGATTCCACTCCATATGTCTTAGTCTATAAAGTGTAAAAAATTGAATAATGAAGATGAGAAGAACTGTTACTATTACAGGAATAAATGTATACATATCTAATGTCTTTCTAAATAAGCTTGCTTCATTATGTAGTCCAGAAGGTAAGTAATGACTGATTTTAAATAGGCCACCTATGATTGAAATGAGATATAAAGTACCTATCGTAAATAATCCAGTGGGTATTGGTTTTTTTAAGAGAGTACCGTACATGAGAAGAAGTGAGAGCATAAAGAAAATATAGAGACTATCTAGCAAGGATGATTTCAGTATTTCGCTAAAGCCGACATTAAATCCAAATATCATTCCTGAATAGACAAAGGTTGTGAAAATAGATAAAATAGAAATAACTAAGAATGATAATCCGAAAACGATAAATTTTGAGAATAAAATGGATTCATATCGTCTTCCACTACAAATAGGTAAAACAAGTGTATTATCTTTAATTTCCGATGCCATGATACCAGCTAATGTAAAACCAAACACGATTAAACCTACTTCAAACAAGTTACTCATATAATTAGTCATCGATCCCATTTGTGAGATATCAATCATTTGTGCGATATCAGCTTCTGATATACCTGGAAACTGACTCTTTAACAATGAAGGTAATACAACTTTGACCATTAAAGGTATTGAAAAGGCAAAGAAGAAATAGGTGATACCAATAACTAAAAATTTACTATTTCTTAAGCCATATAAAAATTCCTTTTTCATTAAATCTCTCATTTCCCATTTACCTCTCTAATAAATAAATCTTCAAGTGTGTTTCTGCGAATGTTCATTCCAATTACTTGAGAATCTAAGTTTATGACTTCTTTCATCACACCTTTAACAGCATCCATACATTCTAAATAAATACTTATGTGATTCCGATTTGCTTCAACATAGGAAACAGATTGAATATGTCGAAGCTCATTAACATGTTTGTCTGAAAGCTCTGTTTCTAGTTCTACATCAAGTATAGGTTTACTAAAATCATTTTTGAGTTCACTTAAACTTTTTTCCAAGAGGAGTCTCCCATCATTAATTAACCCTATACGGTCACATACTCTTTCAATATCACTTAAAATATGTGTTGATAAAATAATCGTTTTACCTTGTTTTTTTAAGTCAAGGATTAATGATAAGACATCTGAGCGCCCCTCTGGATCAAGAGCTGACGATGGTTCATCAAGAATAAGAAGTTCAGGATTATGAACTAGTGCACAAGCCATTCCTAGGCGTTGTTTCATGCCTCGTGAGAATCCACCAACACGACGGTTTTTTGCATAATCAAGACCCACCCACTTGAGTAAATCAGCTATACGTGAGTGTCCCTCTTTCGTATCTAAGTCAGGAGTTAAATATTTTAAAGTCTCGTATGCGGTTAACCAACTAAGAAATTGTGGGTTTTCAGGCAAATAACCTATGTTTAACTCGCTGGGATGATTGATATGATTGATATCTATACCGTTAATGATACAAGTTCCTTGATTGGGCTTTGAGAGTCCAGCAATAATGTTCATTGTTGTTGATTTCCCGGCACCATTACGTCCAATAAATCCATAAATTTCTCCCTTTTCAACCGTTATGCTTAAATCATCTAGCGCTTTGATTAAACCAAATGATTTACTTAAATTTCGAATTGTAATCATATCAATAGTCCTTCTTTCTTCCAATGGATAAATAGATAATAGAACCAAATAAATTTCCGATAAGAACAATAAATATCCATTTTGTTTGACTTAAATTGATCGTTCCCTTTTTTAAAATATCAATCACACAATATATTGATATGCTATATTGAATGATGATTATTGGAATTAACATGACAATTAATTCCTTTGTTATTGTGAATCCAACCATAACTTAATCCTCCGTTTTTGTTTTCACTGTCAGTATATAGAAAAAAAAGTCACATGATAAGTGACTCTAGTCATATATTTAGTCATGTCCTGTCTATAAACCTAATTCTTTAAAGTATAATATAGCTTTTGAACGATCTGAACAATCTATTTTAGAATAAATTTGACTCAAATAATTTTTTACAGTACCAATAGATAGATAGAGAATATCAGCGATTTCTGTGTTTGTTTTACCCAATATAAGCAGTTTGATGATGTCCATCTCTCGACTTGAAAAATCCGATAAGTCAATTTTTCTATCCTGTTTTAAAGGTATGTTTGAAATAATTTTAATAGCAATTTCACCAGGTAAAATAATATGACCTAAAACTGAATCTTTAATGGCTTCATATAATTTATCACTACTTGTATCTTTAAGTAAATAGCCTGAAGCACCCAAACGCATAGCCTCAATGATATAGGCATCATCATCGAATGTTGTCAAGATGATGACTTTAGTATTTGGATTTGTTTTTTTGATACATTTTGTCGCTTCAACCCCATTTAAAACAGGCATTCTAATATCCATTAGAATGACATCAGGACGCAGTAAATGAGCTTGCTGACAGGCTATCTCTCCATTTTCAGCTAAGCAGATAACTTCAAACTCATCTCGAGCCTCTAGTAGCGATTTAAGACCATCTCTTATGATCCCTTGATCATCAACAATCATGATTCTTATTTTATTCATGAAGATTACCTCCTAAAGGAATTTTCACATATAAAGTGAAACCAAAATCAATTTCAGCAGATGTTTTCATGATACCACCTATTGATTGAATATTACGACTCATTTGTGTTAATCCATAACCATAGGTTATCGGATTTGAGGAGACACCATTATTTGTCAATGTCATCTCGAAATAATCTTTAATATGAGATATTAGGATGTGAATCTCCGTAGCATGACCATGCTTAATCGAGTTTGTTAAAAATTCTTTAATAGCGGACAAAACTATTCTTTGTTGCAAAGGCTGGAGTTCAATATTACCATCGATATTAAGCGTAACAGAAAGACCTGTGTTGTTCTGAAAATCTGTAATAATTTTCTCGATATTCAAAGCTAAATTTTTACTTAGCACCATATCAGTACCTTTAACAAGCGTACGAATTTGATTCAAACCAAGCCGTATTTGATCTTTCGACAAATGAATTTTATCCTTTAGATTAGAATCTTTTTGAGATATCAATGTATCTAAAGACTCTAGTTGAATAATAGCAGTAGTCAAGGTGTGACCAACATTGTCATGAATTTCTGAAGCAAATCTACTGCGCTCCTCTTTAATAGTCAATTCTTCAATTTGAGTTGATTGTTTCTCTAACTGCTCTATAAGATTTTTTAGGAGTGTATTGTTTAATGTTTGTTTTTTCAATGCTGCAAATGATATAAATACTAAAATAGCTATCAATGTGTTTGTATAAATAAAAGAGATTGACTCATCAGAAGAAAGTTCAATAAAAATTGTGCTTGCTTTAAAAATCGAAAAACCAATATAGATAGGTAAAAATGATAAAAATATAACTTTATTTGCTTTTGAAGGTAGCACATTGAGTATGGCAACAATTATAATTAAAGTCATGAGATGTATCGGTGTTGATGCAGTAAGATACTCAAGAAATAAAACCAAAAAGAAGAGTAAACCAGAAACAACATATGTCAAACGAGTCATTTGATGAGTCATCAATACTTCATTAGATATAATAACAACATAAACAACTGCTCCAATCCAAACCACTAAAGTTTCATCCAGGAAAATATTAGGAAACAATAATAGTTGCAGTATGAAAATTTGAAAGGCAATAAAAACAGATACTAGCACACCTCTTCTAAAAAATAAGTTATCAGAAGACGTTTCATGAGCATCTTGTTTACTGTGAAGATAAAAAAAATAAATAGCAATTGGGATTAAACTAAAAATAATAAAAACTACAACAAGTCTAATTCTCGTTTTTTCTTTTAAATCATCTTGATTCCAAACGTGCTTAATCGCATATATTTGTAAAAAAACTTGGAAGATCAATCCAGGAATGAGTATCGGGAGAATTTCAGTTATCGCCATTTTCAGAATTTTCCTTTCGGTTTACTTATTTTCATCTTAGATGAAAACTGGAAAATTGTCAATCTAAACTTAATGAAAAGAGGTAGTAAAATAATGGAAACAGCTTTTATCATCATCGGAGGTATTATCGTTTTAATCGTCACTTTTTTGAGTGTAGTAACGATTTGTCATCATATAAAAATATCACTAGAGAACAAGTTTTTGAAACCTATGGGTAGTTTAGTCAAAGTGAATCATAAGCATATGCATGTTTATCAAACTGGAAGCGGTCAAGAGACTTTGATTTTTTTATCTGGACATGGAACAACAAGTCCAACACTTGATTTTAAACCATTATGGAATAAGCTTAAAGATTCATATCAAATTGTTGTTATCGAAAGGTTTGGCTATGGTTTTAGTGATGTAACGGATGTTCATTCCGATGTTGATTCGATTTTAGAAAACACAAGAACCGCATTAGCAGGTCTTAACATTGAGGGACCTTATAGTTTAATTCCTCATTCTTTTTCGGGTGTTGTAGCGCTTTATTGGGCTCAAAAATATCCTAATGAAGTAAAAGCCATCATTGGGCTTGATGCAACAACGCCATATAGTATGTCTTTATTACCTGTGCTATCTAAATTTAAGTTATTTATGCTTTCTCTCATATCTAAAATGGGAATGACTCGTTTGATGGATGAAGCAACTTTAATGAAGATGTTACCATTGCTAGACTCAATTGAACTCACAGATTGTGAAAAGAAAGCCTATCGGTATTTATTTTATAAGTGCGCCATATCAAAAAACATGATTAATGAGTTAAGATATATGCATAAAAATGTTGAAACGTTAGCACGTATGGAAATACCTTCACAAACGCCAATGTTATATTTCATATCATCTAAACAAAATGAAAGAGTAAAAGGTTGGACTGATAGTATAATAAGCTATCTTGGTCATATCAAACAGCATGAAATAGTTATTCTAGATGACACACATTATCTTCATCATAATCAATCAGCTATAATCAATACGCATATTAGAGATTTTTTTGAAACAATTGTAGAATAACTATCAATGATTATCGCTTCATCACCGTGATATAATGTATATGAATCCAACAAATAATAAAACTTATGCTAATAACTTTTTTAAGCTCATGATATAAAGGGTTTCTTACTCGAAAAACGTTGATAAGGTAAAAGTGAAAGAAGGAATGCTTATGGCTTTATTTGCTTTGGTTTTTGCAATAAGTATGTATATATTCATGATTATTATGAATGTTTTAGCAAACGCACTTCCTCTTAATGGTATTAACACTGGTGATGTATCTTTTAAGTACCCTAATTTATTCCAACCAAGCGGGTATACATTCTCTATTTGGGGAATTATATATGCTTTATTGCTGGCATATTTAGTCTTTCAAGTTGCTCATTTTACTCATATACAGCAACAAAATAATACAGTTATTTATATGAGAATCAATTTTTTGTTTGGACTAACATCTTTGTTAAATGGTTTGTGGCTAGTTTTTTGGCATTATGACAATATGATTTTGTCAACTATCTTTATGATTGTTCTTCTTGTATTACTGATCCTTATTGCCAAATCTACAACAGAAACCACTATTTTAACAAAAACATCTTTTTCCACATATTTAGGATGGATAATGGTTGCTACGATAGCAAATATAACAATTTTGCTTGTTAAATTAGGCGTTCCTAATTTGAACATGATGGCTGTGATACTAACCGTTGCTGTTTTAATCATAGGAGTCATCATATCTTTTTTTTGGATGACTAAAGAAAAAGATTTTATCTTTGGCATGGTTATCATATGGGCATATCTTGGTATTTTAATTAGACACATCACAAAAGAGAATCTTAATCAGTCTTTTCCACTTATTTATTACACAACAATCATATGTTTGATATTCATGATGGTTACGACGCTTTCCACATTTCTAAAAGCATAAACGAACAAGTTACATAAAAGATGTTACACACAATTAGCATTTACTTGGGTGTTAGCATCTTTTTTATGTTAAAATACATGTAGAAAAACTCTAGTAGCATAACAAGGAGAACCAAAAATGATTATAAAACCATCTATTCGATCTAATTTTTTCACCAATGCTCACCCTCTTGGGTGCAAACAAAATGTTGTCAATCAGATTAATGAAGCAAAATCACTTCCCCAATTCAACGGGCCCAAAAATGTATTAATTATTGGAGGATCATCAGGATACGGTTTAGCATCACGCATCGCTTTAGCATATGCTTCAGATGCAAACACAATTAACGTATCATTTGAAAACGAACCCAAAGGTTCTAAAACGGGTTCTGCAGGTTGGTGGAATAACATCTATTTTCAACAATTGGCTAAAGAGACAAAACATATCCATAAAGATTTTGTTGGTGATGCATTTAGCCCTGAGATGAAAAAGAGTGTCATCGACTACATCAAAAATCATTTTGGAAAAATCGATTTAGTCATTTATTCTTTAGCATCTGGCGGTAGACTCAATTATCAAACCAATGAACTGATTAAATCTCACATCAAAACCATTGGTGAAGATGCAGTTGGAAAAACCATTGATATCATTAAAAATGAAGTCTATGATTTAGTTGTAACACCAGCTAACGACCAAGAAATTGAAGACACAATATATGTTATGGGAGGCAGTGATTGGTACGATTGGATCAATCTTTTGGATCAAGCAGAAGTTTTGAATCAACAATTTAAAACCATATCATATACTTATATTGGAGGACCAACAACTGAAAAAATATATCGTGGCGGTACGTTAGGAAAAGCGAAAGAAGATTTGGAAAATCATAGTCAATTGATTCATAATATGATTGAAAAAAAATATCAAGGTGAAGCACTCATTTCCTCATCAAAAGCAGTTACAACCAAAGCCAGTGTCTTTATTCCTCAAATGACAATCTATGTTTCATGTTTATATGATGTCATGACACGTCATGGTGTTCAAGAAACCATTTTAAAACACAAATATCGTCTTTTTAGCGACATGGTATATGGCAATCAAAGAATTATCGATGAAAAAGGTCGCATTCGACTCGATCATTTAGAGATGGCACCACATATCCAAGAAGAAACGATTCACTTAATGACTTCTTTATCCAATGAAGATGTTTTAGAGTTACCAGGAACAAAAATGTTTTTAAGAGACTTTTATCAAATTAATGGTTTTCATTTTGATGAAATTAATTATGAGAACGATGTTCCGCTAGATGAATTATCAAATTTAAGACCAGAATAATTAAAAATCTCCAGCAGGAGATTTTTTTAATGCTTTTATTAGAAATGAATCAGCTACCCGCTGACTCATAATGTTTAATACCCTTTTTCCATACAAATAAAGCAAAATAAATAAGAGTAAACGTTACAAGTGATAAATAGCCCATCACAAATGGATAACTATACGTTCCTAGCAAATATAAAGCAGGATAATATGATATTAAAGCAAAAGGAATAATAAACGTCATGATTAACTGAATTGCTTTCGGGAAAATAAGTAAAGGATATTTTGTGTAATCAGAAATGTTATATGTGATTTGCATTAAGGGGTATGCATCTTTGAGCCAAAAAGATGTTGATGAGGTTAAAAGCTTTAGTGCAGTAAACACAAAGATACCAATGAAAATAAAACTTAATAGAGCAAATAAGTTAAACACAGTCATGCTAATACCTAAATTAATCGTTGTGACAACAACTAAAGCTATACCCAAAATAATCTCTCCAAATGCATCAGGTTGAAATCGTTCAATCAAATATGAGTATAATGGATTAACTGGTCGAAGCAAATAACGATCCATGCCACCTTGTCTAATATTTCTAGGAAGTAGCCATAAATTATCAAAGAATAAATGATCGATTCCTTTAGGTATCAATGATATACCATACATGAGTAAAATCTCATTGATTCCAAATCCACCTAATGAAGTAACATTTTGGAAAATGATATATAAAAATAGAAGTCCAACACCTTGACTAAAGAGAAATGCAATCATACCAATTAAAAAATCGACACGGTACTCCATAAGACGTTTAAGGTATTGTTTTAGAAAAACGATATAAATTTTAATAAAACGTCTCATCATTAACCTCCAAAAACAACCATTTTTTTGAGTGATGCTTTAAAAATAAAATGATTCAAGATCTTAAAAGCGATAACCCAAATGAGTAATAAAACTAAACCATGCATTGCATCATGGATGCTAAGTTTGTTTAACATGATTAATGGTGGGTATGTAATGTATTTAAAAGGTAAGTAGTTTAAAATATTGAGTAACCATGTTGGATAAAAAGCGAGCGGAATCAATTGACCAGAAGTAGATTGAATGATGACATTTAAGAAAATGACAAGACCAAATTCATTAGCAGTATAGATGACAAATGTTCCAAATAAGAAATAGAATTCATGCATTAAAAGAAATAAGAAAGGTAAAAAACTTAAAGCTAGTATGATTTGACTCACTGAAATTGTCCATGTCATTTGGTAGATGAGCGTAAGTATCGTCCCAGTAATAATCACGATAGGAGCGATTAATATAAAACCACCTATGACTTGTCCAAAGTTCTCAAAAGCGATACGTATTCGATAAGAAATAGGCTTAACTAAGTATAAACTCATTCGACCTTCTTTAATTTCTTCAGACATTTGGAACAATGTATTGACTTGAGTAAATAGAAAGAATAAATTCACAAGAAGAAAATATAAAATCATGTCATTAAATGAAAATCCTTGAATGGTATCGTTATATGCATAAACAGATTTCCATAAAAAGATCATCATAACAAACTGGAAGATATCAACCATCACCCACAGCCATATCGTTCCTCGATAAATAAACATAGACATTAGATTTGCCTTAAAAAAAGGCATGTATTTTTTTAAGATGTTCATTAGACACCATGCTTATATATCTCTTTAATGATATTTTCTAACAAATCATCAGAGATATTGATATCAAGAACTTCAACATGTGAAAAGACATGGTTAGTAATTTCTTTAATAGCAATTTTTTGCTTGTTGAAAATAAAGGTGATTTTATTATCTTCTTTCTTTACTTGAAAATCAGAGTCCTTCTTATGAAATAGAGCAGTATCTATGTGGGCTAATTCTTCTTTTGATTTGAGTTCAAAACTAATAATTTTTTTAGAACCATATTTTTCTTTAATGAGATTTATATTACCATCATAGATGATTTTCCCTTGATCAATAAGCAAAATACGATCACATAACATTTCAATATCACTTAAATCATGAGTGGTTAAGATAACTGTCGTGTTATATTTTTTGTTTAAGTCTAAAATGGTCTTTCTAATGTTTTCTTTTGCGATGACATCTAATCCAATGGTCGGCTCATCCAAAAAGAGTAGCTTTGGATTATGTAACATACTGGCAACAATATCCGCCTTCATTCTTTGTCCTAAAGATAATTGTCTAACAGGCTGTTTGATAAATGTATCAAGTTGAAATATTTCTTTAAAATACGTTAGTCGTTCTTGATACTCATGATCAGGTATTTGATAAATCTCTTTTAAGACAGTGAATGATTCTCCCAACGGTAAATCCCACCAAAGTTGTGTGCGTTGTCCAAATACAACCCCAATTTTTTTAGCGTTTTGTGTTCTTTTTTGATAAGGGACTAACCCATCTACTAAAATATCTCCAGAAGAAGGTGTTAAAATTCCTGTCAACATTTTAATCGTTGTCGATTTTCCAGCACCGTTTGGTCCAATGTAGCCAATGATTTCACCTTGCTCTACAGAAAATGAGACATCATCAACAGCGGTCTTAATTATTTTTTTAGCATTAAAGAAACTTTTAAAGACTCCTTTTAGTCCCGATTCTTTTTCATAAATAGTAAATTTTTTAGATAAATTTTTAACTTCTATAATGTTCATATGTGCACCTCTTGTATTTTTGCGTAGTAAAATAGCTTTCTGCCAAATCACCATATTTAAATAAATATCGAATCAGCCGTTGTTATTATACCATCAATAATATTAACATGTAAAGACCTAATATTAAAAAAAATGAAATAAATAATAAATAATATCAATATCAATATTAAATTGCATTCAATTATGATTTTTAAAGTACAGAAAGGAGTTCGTGTATTTATGGAACGTTAGTCACTCGAAATACTTAATGAAATGGGAAAATATTCAATAAATTTCAATATGATTGATTTTCAAGATTTTCTATGCTAGAATTCTCTCATATACTATATATGTGTTTATGAGGTAAAGTGATATGTTATTATTTTCTAAAAGAGTTCACCATCATCATCAAACCAGGGTTGTATCCTAAGCGATAAGCAAAAAGATACAAGCCCTATTTGTCGTGGACTTGTATCTATCACTCATGTATTTTTTGGGCAAGGTAGAGTAAGTCTATCTTGCCCATTTTTATTGCTAAATTTATATTAGGAGGATTTATCATGCAATATTTACAACTTAACGATGAACTTAATTATTTCAAAACAAAGTATCGGATTTCCAAAGAACTTGAAAAGTTTGCATCACAAATGGGATATACATTGTTTGAACCCGAATTTTTTGAAAAATATGATAATTTTATCAAAATGAATCAAAGAATCAAGCCTAAATCATTAGTTAAATTACTCGATCAAGATGGATCAATTCTTGTTTTAAGACCAGATATCACAACAGCAATTGTAAAGAGGATTATTCCTAAATGGGTAGAAGGTGCTGACTTAAAACTATTCTACCTTTCAACAATTTTTCAAAGATCTCAACAAGGACAAATCGAAGAAAAAAGACAATTTGGAATTGAACACATAGGTGCTGATGCGAGCAAAGCAGATATTGAAATCATTCTTTTAGTCATACACATGCTGAAGAGGTTTCAAATTGATTTTATGCTTGAAATTTCTAACAATACGTTTTTAAATGCGGTTATTAAAAACTTAAATCTTACTTTGGAACAAGAAAAAGCGTTTAAAACAATCTTGTTTTATAAAAATCAATCTGAATTAGATACATTTATTCAGTCAGTAAATGTACCGGATCCATATGTTTTTCTTTTGAAATCTATGTTTAAACTACAAGGTTCATATGACGAAATAAGAAACATCTTATCTAACATAAAATTTTCAGATGATATGAAAAACGCACTTACTGAACTTGAAGTGCTCAATCAATCGATAAAACAAGTAGAATTAACGAAATATATCAAGTATGACCTAACGGTTTTATCACATTATGATTATTATGAAGGACTCATTTTTAAAGCATACGTCTCTTCAGTTCCGTTTCCTATACTTAACGGTGGTAGATATGATCTTTTAACAGAGTCATTTGGTAAAAAAGTTCCAGCTATTGGTTTTACTCTTAATATGTCAGATTTCATTAAGGAGGTAATTTCTAAAGATGAATAATTATCTAACGATTGCGCTACCGAAAGGTAGATTAGGTGATAGTGCTCTTGCTCAATTTGAAAAAATTGGATTTACAAATGCTATAGATCAATCATCTAGAAAACTAATTTTCATCGATGAAACATTCAAGCTAAGATACATGTTTGTTAAACCATCTGATGTTATCACCTATGTTGAAAATGGAGTTGCTGATGTTGGTGTAATTGGTAAAGATAGCATCCTAGAAGAAGAGGCAGATGTTTACGAGTTAATGGATTTAGGATTTGGGAAATGCAAAGTCTCGATTGCGGGAAAAAGTATAAAGGCACTTCATCAAATAGATTCAATTCTCAAAATAGCAACCAAGTATCCTAAAATTACAAAAACATTTTTTTCACAAAGAAATCAACCTATAGAAATCATACATTTAAAGGGTTCTGTTGAACTAGCACCACTTGTAGGATTATCAGATGTCATTGTAGATATCGTTGAAACTGGGAGCACACTCCGTGCCAATGGGCTAGAAATTATTGAAGATATGATAGATATATCAGCGAAACTGATTTCAAATCGTGTAAGTTATCGATTTAAATATGATCGAATCACTGATTTATGTTCCAAATTATCGAAAATAGATGAGGTGAATTTATGATAAAGATTATGAAACAAGGAATAGATAAAATTTGGATTAACAAGCTATTAGATAGAAGTCAGTTTGATTTAAGAGAAGTTAATCATCAGGTGGAACTTATTATTAATGATGTTAAAAGGGATAAAGATGATGCTATTAAAAAGTACACATTAGCTTATGATCAGGTGAAGATTAATAATTTCAAAATTGACCAGCAAGAAATTGATGCTGCATATATGAGAATTGATAAAAAGCTATTAAGTTATCTCGAAGAAGCTAAAGAAAATATCAAAACGTATCATGAAAAACAGTTAATCAAGTCTTATAAAATGATAAAAGAAGATGGTTCGTTTATCGAACAAATTGTTTCTCCCATTTCATCGGTTGGTCTTTATGTTCCTGGTGGGACAGCAGCATACCCATCTACTGTCTTAATGAATGCAGTACCTGCTAAAATAGCTGGTGTAAATAAGATTGTGATGATTACACCGCCATCTAAACAAAACAAACTGAAAGATTCGATTTTAGTTGCAGCTAAAATAGCGGGTGTTGACGAAATTTATCAAGTCGGAGGTGCACAAGGGATAGCTGCGCTTGCATACGGTACAACACAAATTCCAAAAGTTGATAAAATAGTAGGCCCTGGTAATATATATGTTGCTGTTGCTAAAAAAATGGTATCAGGTTATGTAGGTATTGATATGATTGCAGGCCCTTCTGAGATTGCTATTATCGCAGATGAAACAGCAAACCCAAAATATATCGCTGCAGACTTAATGAGTCAAGCAGAACATGATGTATTAGCTGCAGCCATATTAGTTACTCCTTCATATATTTTAGCTCAAAAAGTTGCTCTTGAAATTGAAAAACAAATAAAGACATTAAGCAGAAAGGAGATTATAAAATCATCTTTAAACAATTATGGAGGCATTATTGTAACTAAAAATATAGAAGAAGCAATTGATATGGTTAATTTGATTGCGCCAGAGCATTTAGAGATTATCACAGAAAATCAGGAAGAACTTGTTTCAAAAATCAAAAATGCTGGAGCAATTTTCTTAGGCTCATATACACCGGAACCAGTTGGTGATTATTTTGCAGGACCTAATCACACATTACCAACTAGTGGTACAGCTAGATTTGAATCAGCATTATCAACCTTAGATTTTTTAAAAAAAACATCTGTCGTTAAATATTCGAAAAAGTTATTGTTTAAAGATGCAAAATCCATCATTGGATTAGCTGAAGAAGAAGAATTAGATGCGCATGCACATGCTGTGCGTATTAGAATTCAGGAGGAATCACATGAACTATGAAAAGAAAAATATTCAGCATTTAATTAACTATCAAACCATCGACTTTATCACTAACATCAAATTAGATGCAAATGAAAGTAAAAACTATTTATTTCCAAATGGTGTTGATTTATCAGATATTCAACTCAATTTGTATCCAGACAATCAAGCATTAGAACTAAGAAAAGCATTATCTTTATATACACATATGCCTATCGACATGATTGTTGAAGGTAATGGATCAAGTGAACTTATTGAACTCCTCATGAAAACATTCTTGGAAAAAGGTGACGATATCTATACATTTGATCCAACGTTTTCAATGTATAAAATTTATGCACAAATATATGAAGCACTTTATACAGGAATTCATTCTAATGATGATTTTAGCGTTGATGTGAAAAAAATGATTGACCTTATTCTTCAAAAGGAACCCAAAATGATTGCTTTATGTAGCCCGAATAATCCCACAGGGAATCAAATGAGTCGTCATGATATTATAAAAATTGTTGAATCAACACGAGCTTTAGTCGTTGTTGACGAAGCGTATATTGAATTTGCAGACCCAAGTCAAACAGTCATAAATGAAACATCAACATATGAAAATTTAATTGTCCTAAGAACATTTTCCAAAGCTTTTGGACTCGCCTCAATTAGATTAGGATATATGATTTCATCAAGTAAAGTTGCATATTCAATTTCTAAAGTGAAATCACCTTATCATGTGAACGCATTAAGTCAATATATAGGAACACATGCATTAAGTCGTATAGTTGAAGTTAACAAGTGGACGCAAACCATCATCAGATTAAGGAATCAATTTTTAAACGCATTAAGTGAGTTGAACATAAAGACCTTTCAATCAGCAGCAAATTTTGTTTTTATCTACACAGAAATTGACAACTTATTTGACAAATTAGTATCGAAAGGTATTCTTATTAGAGCTTTCAAAGGTGACTTACTTGGATATTATCGCATCACAATAGGTAGTGAGCTTGAAAATGAAGCTGTCATTCAAGCATTAAAGGAGATTATGTATGAATAGAATAGTAAGTAAAAGTAGAACAACAAAAGAAACTGACATTAAGTTAAAACTAAATCTAGATGGAACTAGAGAAATATCGGTTGAGACACGAATTCCCTTTTTTGATCATATGCTTACATTGTTTGCTTTTCATGCAGGTTTTGACTTAGAGCTTATCGTAAATGGTGATATAGAAGTAGATGATCATCATACCGTAGAAGATGTAGGAATCATTTTAGGACAAGCCTTAAAAGAAGCATTAGGAGATAAAATAGGAATCAATCGTTATGGACTATCTTACTTACCCATGGATGAAGCACTTGCCAGATCTGTTATAGATATTTCTAACCGTCCATTTTTGCATTATAAAGCCACATTCAACCGCTTATCTATAGGTGGATTATCACTTGAAAATGTCAAAGAGTTTTTATATGCTTTTGCTATAGAAGCTCGATTAACACTACATATTGAAACACTTTATGGAAATAATGATCACCACAAAGTAGAATCGCTCTTTAAAGCTTTAGGGCGCTCTTTGAAAGAAGCTTGTATGATTCAAGGTAATTTCATAAACTCAACCAAAGGAGTATTATAAACATGAATGTCATTATCGATTACGGTGTTGGGAATTTAAACTCAGTTCAACTCGGGTTTAAGAAAGCAGGTATTGACACGATCATATCAAGTGATTTTAATACTATCCAACAAGCAAAAACATTAATTTTGCCAGGCGTAGGAGCTTTTGAGGATGCGATGAATGCTTTAAGAAAATCAGGTCTTATTCCTTATATTAAAGAGCATGTGAAACATAATAAATATCTTTTTGGTATTTGTTTAGGTATGCAATTGCTATATGAAACAGGATATGAAAATGGTATTCATCAGGGATTAGGCTTTCTTAAAGGTTCAATTAAGTTTCTTGATATTAAAGAAAAAGTTCCCCATATGGGATGGAATAACTTATACTTTCAAAAGAAAGAATCAAGCATATTGAAATATATCAAAGAGAAAGACTACGTTTATTTTGTTCATTCTTATTATGTTGAATCTAAGGAAGATGAAGTTGTTGCCTATACCATGTATGGTAAGAAAATACCGGCCATTGTCATGAAAGATAAAATAATTGCTACTCAGTTCCATCCAGAAAAAAGCGGTAAAGTTGGCTTATCGATATTAAAAGCCTATGGAGAACTTATCTTATGATACTTATTCCAGCGATTGATATTTTAAATAATAAATGTGTAAGGCTAAAACAAGGTGACTATAGTCAATTAACGATTTATCATGATAATCCAGAAGATGTAGCGAAGCAATTTGAAAAGTTAGGTTTATCATACATTCATGTTGTTGATTTAGATGGTGCAAAACAAGGAAAACTCATCAATTTAATGACTATCCAAAACATAATACATAAAGTCTCATTACCTATACAAGTAGGTGGAGGTATTCGCTCTATTAAAGATGCAAGAATTTTACTAGCATATGGTGTTGATCGTATTATCATTGGAACATCAGCTATCGAAGATTTAAAATTATTAGAAGACCTCGTTAGCAAATTTGGTTCTAAAGTAGCTGTTGGAATTGATGCCAAAGATGGTTACATTCAAACTAGAGGATGGTTGAGCAATTCTAAGATAGACAGTATATCATATATAGAAAAGCTAGTGCAATTAGGCATCAAAACCATTATTTATACAGACATAGCTAAAGATGGCATGCTTCAAGGACCCAATTTTGGCATCTATAAAAAACTAGGTCAAATGTTTAATATCAACATCATTGCTTCAGGGGGTATTTCATCAATAGATGATTTAACCAAGTTGAAAGAGATAGGTCTATATGGTGCTATTATCGGGAAAGCCTATTATGAAGGAAAACTTGATTTGAAGGAGGCTATCACATGCTTACAAGAAGAATAATTCCTTGTTTGGATGTTCGTCAAGGACGAGTAGTCAAAGGGAAAAAATTTAGTGACTTAAAAGATGTGGAAGATCCAGCATTCATGGCTAAAAGATATAGCCTTGAAGGTGCAGATGAACTTGTCTTTTATGACATTACTGCTTCATCTGATGAACGTAAAATATCACTAGAATTTGTAGAAAAAGTAGCTCGTGAAATCAACATTCCTTTTTGTGTAGGTGGAGGAGTAGAGACAATCGATGATTTTCAAGCGATTTTAAGAAAAGGAGCAGACAAAATATCGATTAATTCAGGTGCAGTTAAAAACCCAGAGTTAATAACTTTAGCAGCTAATAAATACGGTTCTCAATGTGTCGTTTTATCTATTGATGCGAAAAAAAACGAAGAAGGTTCTTGGAGTGTCTATGTAAAAGGTGGAAGAGAAAAAACAAAGCTAGATGCTATCGAATGGGCAGTTGAAGGTGTAAGAAGAGGTGCTGGAGAACTTGTCATCAATTCTGTTGATGAAGATGGCATGTTATCTGGATATGATATTGATCTTCTAAAAAAAATAACATCAGCAGTCAATGTTCCAGTTATTGCATCTGGAGGTGCAGGAGCTTATGAACATTTTGAAAAGGCCATCTTAGAAGCTAACATTGATGGAGTCTTAGCAGCATCAGTTTTCCATTATGAGACGATTAAAATCGAAGAACTTAAAGAAAGACTAGATTCAAAAAATATCGCAGTAAGAAAGCTAGTGAAAAACATGAAAGATTTTAATATAGATGAGCTTGTTTTTAATGCTGATGGGTTAATTCCTGTTGTTGTTCAAGAATATGAAACTAAGGAAGTACTCATGTTAGCATACATGAACAAAGAAGCTTTAGCAATTTCGCTTAGAGACCAAGTAGCAACCTATTTTAGTCGTTCAAGAAATCAACTATGGAAAAAAGGAGAGACCTCTGGTCATGTTCAACACATTCATAGTATTTACTATGATTGTGACCAAGATACATTACTCATGAAAGTTAAACAAGAGGGTGTAGCTTGTCATACAAATCATATGAGTTGTTTTTTCAGCGAACTGACAAAACATGATTTAGAACCTACGAATCGATTTATTCTTGATGAGTTATATGCTATCATAAGCGAAAGAAAGTTAAATCCACAAGAAGGTTCTTATACGAACTATCTTTTTACAAAAGGAATTGATAAAATATTAAAGAAGGTAGGCGAGGAAGCTGCAGAAGTCATTATCGCTTCCAAAATCATCGTCTTGATGAGATGACACTGGAAATATCTGATTTGTTTTATCATCTTATGGTTCTTATGGTCAATGAAGGTGTATCACTTAATCAGATTTTTGAAGAGTTAAGCAAGAGAAGACAAAAGAAAGAAGTGGAATCATGATTATTGATCATCATACACACACAAAGTACTCACCAGATGCTGATATGAGTGTGACTTTTCAAACATATGTAGAACAAGCAAAATTACTTGGGTTTCAAGGTATTTTATGTACAGACCATGTTGATTTTGATTCACCAGAACCTCTATTTCAAAAAATGATTGATTACAAAACATATTTTAAAGAAGCTTTAGCAGTTAAAGAAAAAACAGGTTTTGATATTCGAGTGGGTGTTGAACTTGGTTATCAACCACAATCGGTTTCAAAAATGAAAAAGTTAGTTCATGACTATCCATTTGATTTTGTGATTATGTCTATGCATATTATTGATGGCTTAGATCCTTATGAAGGCTCATTTTTTAAAGGTAGAACACAAAAAGAAAGCTATCAGAAATATTTTGAAGCTGTTTTAGAATCAGTTCAAACATATAAAGATTATGATGTTTATGGCCATCTTGACTATATTGTAAGATATGGAAAGTTTGATAGTCATAGTTATGATTATGAGGATTATAAAGACATCATTGATCTAATTTTATTAGCCATTATTAAAAACGGCAAAGGAATTGAACTCAATACTTCAGGTTTGGATCAATTACCTAATCAAACATTCCCTAAGCTAGAGGTTTTAAAACGTTATAAAGAGTTAGGCGGAAAGATAATTACACTTGGTTCAGATGCGCATAAAACAAAAGATTTAGGAAGACATTTTAATAAAGCATTTCAACTGCTCAAACAATCAGGATTTGATGAGATTGCCATATTTAAACAAAGAAAACCTGAGTTTGTGAAAATCACTATATAAAATCAAGCAAAAAAAGATCAACCAGTTAAGAAGAAACTTAGTTGATTTTTTTTATTCATTAGATATGTTTATTTCAAACTTTTTTTGATCCACTCGGTAGTTTCAACAGAACTCATGGGTTTAGCAAAATGGTATCCTTGTGCATAATCGCATTCAAATGAAGCAACTAAGTCGACAACTTCTTTAGTTTCTACGCCTTCAACAACCACTTTATATCCTAAGTTTTTTGAAAGTGTAATTGTGGACTTAACAATGGATTGCATAGCACCATTATTCATGATTTCTTTTAAAAAATAACGATCAATTTTTATAAAATCCAAAGGAAACTGTGTTAAATAAGCTAATGAGGAATATCCAGAACCAAAATCATCAAGAGATATTTTAATTCCTAAATCTGAAAATTTTTGTAAAATGATTTTACTCTCAGTTGGATTAATCATCAATGTTGATTCAGTTAACTCAAACTCAATATATTCATAAGGGACAGAAGACTCTTCGATAATTTGAATACAACGATTATAAAACTGTGGGTCATATAAATTTTTACCAGAGATGTTTAATGAGATAGGAATTAAGAATCCTAAATCAATTAGTTCTCTACATTTTTTTAATGTGTTTATCAAAACCCAATCTGTTAATAAATGAATAAGCTTGGTTTCTTCAACTAAAGGAACAAACACAAGTGGAGGAATGTTTCCTCTTATTGGGTGATTCCATCGAATGAGTGCTTCTAACCCATAAGGCTTCATGGTTTTTAAGTCGACTTTTGGTTGAAAAACCAAATAAGTTTCTTGATTACTTAATGCCTTAGTAAAAGTAGCAAGTAGATCATATTCTGCTCGTTTTTTTGATTTATTTTTATCTCCTAAAACATATGGCAAGTTATTGATTTGAGCCTCTCGTGCAGACAAATCTGATTCTTCAAAAAGTCTTAAGGTGTGACAATCATCAAGCATATAACACAATGATCCACCAATAGAGCAATCGACATAAAGTGGCACATTTTGAATTTGTCTTGGTTGATTTAATAAGTTAATTAAAACTTGAACATCTAAATTGATATCTCCATTTGGGATTAAGATCCACAATTTATTGCTATCAGATTGAATAATCTTAGAGTCTCTAGGAAGTCCGTCTTTGAAGTCACAATACATTTGATAAATCAATTCATGATAAATATCAACACCTAAGATATCTATGATGCTGTGGTGATTAGTTATAAGTACTGTAAAAACAGAATACGAGTTATAATTGAGTGTTTTACAGATATTTCTCAAATAATTGGTGTTTGGAACATTAGTCTCTTGATTCGTTGACATCAGTTCCTCAATATGTTTTGCATCTTGACGCAATCTATTTGAAGCATAACCAATAATGGTTCCTACAACAATAAATATAAGCATACGATATAACCAATTAATGACTAATTGCATTTCACCTGTCGTTGTATCAATTGGCATAAGTGGTCCTAAAAGTATGGCTGCAAAAAATGCAATTAACCCACCAAAAGTAGGACCATAAAAAATACCAGCTAAAATGATAGGGATATACATGGTATGAGAATAAACGTATTTGATTCCACCGGTAATGTATACTAAAAAATAGATGAAGATGAGCATAGAAACAATACCTATCATCGTCAATGGGTTTTTTTTGAGCGCATTCCAATCATCCAATAAGAGAATAAATCTTTTCTTTTTCTTCGGATTATTCACGTATAGCACCTCTTTGATTTGATTAAAGCATGAGACCGTGATGTATATTTTCATCATATAATAAATTGAATTAAATGTCACGTAATTAATTTATAAACACAATTTGCATACATTGACACTCAATATCATTGATGATAATATGATTATGACCTTTTTATTGCATGATTTTATAGACACTCAAATGTTAGTTATAATATTGAAATGAGGTATAATTAGTTAAAGATACAAAAGTTTAAAAAGGCTATTTTATGCGAATTAAAGGAGATTATATGGAGCTTTTCACAACAAGATTAAAGTTAAAACCCGTATCACTAGAAGATTATAAAGAAATCTTTTTACACTTTACCGACGAGATCACTTTCTATATGTATCCAAAGCCACCTAAAGATTTAGATGAAACGATTCAATTTGTAACAAAATGCATTGATAATTATCATCAAAAAAATGAGATAGTATTTACCGTCACTCATAAAGTAACACATGAATTTTTGGGTTTAATAGGTGTTCACGAGATTCAAACGAAAACACCTGAGATAGGGCTATGGCTTAAAAAGGATGCACATGGGCAACATTACGGACTAGAAGGTGTCATAAGAGTCATTGATTTTGCAAAAAAAGAACTTGATTATGACTATATCGTTTATAACTGTGATTTAAGAAACTTAGCAAGTCGAAACATTCCAGAATCGCTAAATGGTATTCCGATGAAAACATATCATGAAAACAACTTATCCGGAAAAGAACTACACTATATTCAATATTGGATCTATAAAGAGTTACCCAAAAATTTCAAAAAACCACTTGTTTTATTTCAAGGAGATAGTATTACTGATTGTAATCGCAATCGATCAGATATTAATAATCTTGGTAATGGATACGTTAAAAAAATAAGTGAAAAGTTCAATTATATCGAGGTTATCAATAAAGGCATAAGTGGCAACCGCACAATCGATTTAATCAGTCGTTGGACTAAAGATACGATTGATATAAAACCAGATTTTATTTCAGTTTTGATTGGTATTAATGAAGTTTGGCATCATTATAAATATGGTAATGTATTAAAACCTTCATCATATAGAGCGTATTATGTAGAGTTGCTAGAACAAATCAAAGTTAAATTACCAACGAGTAAAATATTGATGATTGAACCGTTTGTTTTTCCAATTGGTGAATATGAGCCAACATGGGAAAAAGATTTGTTAGAAGAACAAAAGATAGTAAAAGATTTATCAATCATTTATGCAGATTACTATATACCTATGCAGTCTATATTTAATGAGGCATTAAAAAACTATACGATGGATGAACTGTTACCAGATGGTGTTCATCCTTCTGATTTAGGACATGAGTTGATTGCTAAAGCTGTTAAAAAAGAACTAATGAAGTTTCTGATAGATTTTTATACTAAATCATCATAGTTTAATTAATTAACACATTTTGACTGATAGAACTAACAATGAAAGGATGAATCTGATGAAAGAACCTAAACACATCTTAAAACATCATGCATTTATTTCAATCATCAAGTCTGTTATTCGAAAAATAAAAAAAAGACCTCATATCATCATGATGTCAGATCAGCTTCCAGAAAAAGCACTTTATATTGCAAATCATAACGGTGCAGCAGGACCTATGACGATTATTACGTTTTATCCTAAAATTCTTGTTCCTTGGGGAGCCTTTCAAATGACTAAAGGATATACCTCAAGATGGAGATATTTATATCATGTGTTTTATATCCAAAAACTGAAGTACTCTAAATTTAAATCATTTATATTAGCTACACTTTTTGGTATAGTATCTAAAGCCTTATATCAAGGTGTTAAACTTATCCCATCATATCAAGATGTACGCATGAGAAACACGATTGAACTCAGTCTAAAACACTTAGAGGTCAATAACTCAATTCTCATTTTTCCTGAAGATAGTTCATCAGGTTATCAAGATGAGATAGAAACATTCCATCAAGGATTTATTTATTTGGCCCAAGCTTATGAAAAAAAACACCATGAAAAACTTCCGATTGTTCCCATGTATTATAATAAACAGAAAAATACACTTTTAATAGGTAAACCTGAAACGATTGATAAAAAGAAAACCCGTCACGACCTTTCGGAAGATTTTCGGGTTTTACTAAATCGTTTAGGAAATGAAAGTTAGTTATTTTTAGGTTTTACAAAAAGGTATAATAATATAGGTAAGAAAAGTAGTATAGAAACAAGTGATATAAGTACACCTCTACCTAATAGATATCCTATTTTAGTGACAGAATCAATATTAGAAAATATACCTTCTACAAACCCTGCAATTGATAAGATTGCACCAGATATAAGAATTGACAGTGACGATTTTGTAAAAGCTATTTCGATAGCTTTTTCTTTTTTTAAACTAATATCTTGCTCGAGATATCGATGGGTTAGTAAAACTGCATAATCAATTGTTGCACCTAGCTGTATACTCATAACAACTAAATATCCAATATATAACACATTGATATTAGCCAAGCTTAGAATGGATAAGTTTATCCATATTGCTGCTAAGATGACGCTTATTAATAATAATGGAATTTTTAGTGATTTAAAGATTATACCAACGATAAGTCCAACAGATAATATAGTCAATACCATAATCCACACACCTTGATCTTCAATGGATACTTTTATATCATATATTGCTGATGTTTGACCAATAATGTAAAACTCGTCATAGTGATGACTTATTGTTGCTCGCATATCTGAGATAAATTTGAATAAAGCATCATTTTCATCACTATATATTGTCTGCAATACCATTCGACTATAATTGTGTCCAACAAAATGATCAACAATTTCCTCAGGTAAAAACTCTCTTGGTATGGATGGATCAACTTGATTAACTAAAGCATCTACTTGAATAACGCCTTCTAGATTAGCAAGGTCAATTGATAAATCTATCTCTTGAGAAACAGTTTCATTAGGTAATATTATTACCAATTGGTTGTTTGGACCAAATGTTTCATTTATTTTGATCATATCAATCATACTGGTGCTATGACGATCTCCTATAGAGTTAGCTCCAAATAAATAATTTACATTTTTTTGCATGATAAAGCCAAATCCTATACAAGCAATAAACAAGAAAAAAATGATGAACTTATATTTTAACTGAGCTCTTATGAGATGTTTAAATGGGGGAATTAACATGCGGTGTTTAGACTTAGTCAATAAGCGATCGAACCAAACTAACAAGATTGGCATCACTAAAATCGTAATCACAAAGCTAAAAAGAATGCCTTTTGATAATACTAAAGCAATGTCTCTACCAATTGAAAAACGCATGAACATTAAAGCTGTAAAACCAGCAATTGTTGTCAAAGCTGAAGTAGCAATCGGTTTAAATGAATGTTTTAAAGCCAGCAAGGCTGCTTGGTTTGCATCGTGGTTTTCTCTTTCATCATAATATCTGTGAATCATAAATATTGCGTAATCAATAGAAAGCGCTATTTGAAGTGCAAGACTCATGGTTTGTGTGATAAATGAAACATTAGACAGTAAACCATTTGTTATTAAATTGAAAAGGATAGCAATTCCTAAAGTTATCAAAATCAATAATGGTTCTATCCACGCATGTGATGACAATATCAACAATATAATAACTACAGGCACGATAAGAAATAAAATCTTAAAAATCTCTTGTGATGCAATATCTCTTGCTTCTTTGTTAATGATGATTTCTCCTCTAATGGATATGTCATAATCTTCAAAGATGTGTTTGATTTGATTGATGGATTGATCTAATCGAATATCATAAGCATCCAGATTGAACAAAACAGTTATTAAAGCATGACTATCTTTATAAAAAGGATTCAATAGGGTTTCATCAATCATAAAGATAGGAACAACTTCTAAGTCAACATAATCATCTAGCCAAATCGCTTTAACGACATATGGCAATTCACTCAATTGATTTTTATGCATGATTAAATTCTCAACAGTAATATCTGATATCATCACTTGAATCATAGATTCTTGACCAAATTCGAGTTCATGTATCGCTAAGCCTTTTTTAGTCATAGAATCATTTGGTAGATACTTTGTCATATCATAATTTACGTTTGTTTTTGGAATAAATATGAATGAAACAAGTAGTAAACATAACACAAACAATATCGTAATCATCTTTTTCACGATAATCACCTCAATTTAAATATAAATTTTAAATATACATTTTAATTATAAATTTAATATGGTATAAATAAGATATGAAACATCATTTAAAACTATGTTTCAAATAGGAGGTGAAAGTAATGCCAAGTGAAGATATTAAAAGAAAACTCATAGAAAACACAAAAAAACTCTTAAAGGAAAAAGCATCGATAACCATTAAAGACATTGCTGAAGCAAGTTATGTCAACATAGCAGCAGTGAATTATCATTTTGGAAGCAAAGAAAACTTAATGTCTATAGTGCTGGATGAGATTCTAGAATCACTTAAAACATATGTGACTGAAAAATTAATCAATGTCAAAGATAACAAGACATTTGAAGAAAAGCTAGAAATGATGATTAATTACCTTTATAACTTTTCAATTGAAAATATTGGACTACTCAATTATTTATTTTTATCAAACGAACTTCAAAAAGAATCCGCATCATTGCTCATTAATCAGTTTTTCTCTGATAACGATTTTACACGTCTTGTTTATCAATCTTTATCAGAAAGTACAAAGACACTTAATCAAAAGGAACTTCAAAGTAAATACATTTTACTGTTCTCATCGTTTAGTATTCCGCTTTTCATTCAAATATCACAAATGAAACTACAAGGATCAATGAAAATTGAACTTTTTAAAGACCCTGAGTTTAGACAAACATACATCAAAAGCATCATGAAAATCCTTTCCTAATAAGTATTTAGTTAGATTCATCCACAACTATATAAAAAACACAAAGATGTTTTTCTTTTTTAACGCTATTTGAACACCAAATTGATGAATTTTTTTTATACATGTTATAATAGAAATAGATAATAATCAGGAGGTTTACCATGAATTTTAATCAATTTTATAAATATATTTTAAAAAGAAATGAAAAAAACCCTGATATCGAAAGAAACTTTAAGTTTAATCAAAACATCAAGAAAACATACGGTATTCAGTTAAGTCTAAAAAATGATTTAGACTCAGAAAATTTGCAACTTTCTGAATCTGAAGCTAACACGTTTATTCAAAAATATGGACAAAAATACGAAAACATCATTGACGAATATAATACAATTATTGAAACCATTTTAGATAACGTTGAAATGAGAACCAAATATTTACTTAAGGGTAAAAAAGTAAAACCTAGTATGACAAAAGTTCACATGAAAGCTTTATCCAAAGATTTAACAGATCATCGATTAAATATTAGTAAAATTCACCCAGGTTATCTTTATAAAGTTCATTTTAAACTGTATAAAACATCGTATAAAATGTTTTTGATGATGTACAAAAAGGCCATTAAAAAAACAAAAGCTCTTCCTGGAATAGAGATATCAGAAGAACAAGCAAAGCAATTTGGCTATACTTATACTCTTCAACGCACATATGCAGGTATAAAAGCAACCATTACTGATGTTGATCAAGATAATAGCATCTTATTCATACCTTCGATGATTGGTCAGTTCCCTGTTGCAGGGGTGCATAAAGATACACTAGGTATACCTAAACGAAATCATCTGGTTATACAAAAATAAAAACCAAATCGGTTTTTATTTTTTTCTTGTTACTTCATGAATCAACATATCTACTTTTTCTTCAAACTTTCTGCGATAATAGTATTTATATTTATGTTTTTCAGTATAAATTAAAAGTTTTCTATGTAGACCTAAAAAACCAAACTTAGTCTTTATGTGCTCAATATCAGAGTAATTAAATCTAAGTTTCTCATCAGCAGGAACTGTTTTCCACATGTTTGCGGTAAAACAAACAAACTGATTTTCATACAAGCCAATAAAACCGCTTCTTCCCATTTGATTTGATGTTTTCCGATAATTTGATCTTAATAGACGATGAACAAATGAATAAGGTATAATGACTTTTATCAATATCTCTCTAGCATCAGTTATTTGAAGCTGTTTTGCATGATTAATGAGTTCGTCAAATTTCATATAATCACCTCTTTATAGCCTCATTTTACATCAAATAATCAATTTGTATTCAATATAGAAAAAAAGTTGGAGGTTTCTTTCCAACTTTTTTCATTAACTTTCTTTATTTT
>OBJA01000267.1_pt1 | contig 48814 bp, 44 predicted proteins | sample 1519751 | NCBI WGS metagenome assembly OBJA01 (sample SAMEA3881238, study PRJEB22517) | soil metagenome | biome: lake sediment; feature: soda lake sediment; material: sediment, water from around vicinity | place: India | collected 2013-12-23 | depth 3 m
ACGTGGACGATGAGTTATCAACGCCTTATGAATTTATAACGATGCCTGCAGAAGACATTATTTTATATGCTAAATGGTGTCCAAACACCTATCTAATAATTCTTGATAAACAAGAAGGTATTAACGGAACCGATTTTATTACGGTCACTTTCAATCAACTTATTCCTGAAATTGAAATTCCAAGCCGATTAAATTATACATTTATTGGTTATTTTGATGACTCAAATGAGGGTAATCTATATTATGATTCAAATGGAATAAGTTCCATAAAGTGGGATATAGACAACGACTTCATATTGTATGCTCAATGGCAGCCTAATACATATCATATAACTCTAGATGTCAATGGAGGAGATGAATTAGAAATAATTGAGTATGAAATCTTATATGATGAACTCTATCAATTGCCAGTTCCTACGTATCAAACCAAAATTTTTGCAGGTTGGTATGCAGATTTAATTTATGAAAGTAAAAAATACACAAATCGTTTCGGTGAAAGTGTTGATGTTTGGAAAGAGAACAATGACATTGTGTTATATGCAAGATGGATTGATGAATCAAAAGCAATTTTAACTGTACAAGATCTTAAAGATATCGTATATGACATGACAGGAGAATACTACTTATTAAATGACTTAGATTTAAACAATCAAGAATGGATGCCAATAGGGTATGATAATAATCCATTTAGTGGATTCTTTGATGGCATGGGTAACGAAATTTATAATTTCAGATTAACAACACATCGATATTATGTTGGACTGTTTGGGTATGCCAAAGATGCTACAATTCAAAACTTAGGATTGAGATCATATGTGTTCAATATAACCAATGTCGATAATGGTTCATATATAAATGCCGGACCACTTATTGGATATGCCAGAAATACTACACTTACCAATTGCTATGCAACAGGTAATGTCTATGTTTCTTTGACCACAACTTCAACAAATATGTCACCATCCTTAATGGTTGGTGGCCTCGTCGGAGTGATGACAGGAACAGTGCTAAATTGTTATAGTACAGGAAATGTTACAGCTGTTGCATCCGGCCGATCCGTCGCCTCATCAGCTGCAACAGCAACTGGATTAGTAGGCGCTATTAATCATGACAATGTGTTTATTTCGAACAGTTATGCAACAGGTGATATTTCTGCTACAGCTCAAAATTATTGGACTGGAGGAACTGTGGCATATGCATATGGACTTGCAAGTGGTGGTGAGTTCTCTAATAGTTTCACGACCGGAACGATAAGCACAATAGCAACAGGTTCGTATTATGTAGAAGCCAATTCAGCAGGTTTAGCAAGAAATGGAAAAGTAACGAACAGTTATGCAACAGGTAACATTACTTCATTTGCAAAATCAATTAATAATAATATGTGTGTTGCAATTTCTGGAGGACTTCTTATACATAGTGGAAATGTAGATAACAGCTTTACAACAGGAATGATTACTTCATCTACTCAAGGGTCACAAGGAATATCTCGATCAGGTGGCATCGTTGCATCTAATGGTATAGTAACTAATTCATATTCTACTGGAAATATCAGTGCATCATCATCTGTATATGCTTCAGCTGGTGGCATCGCATATAATGGAACAGTTACAAATAGTTTTTCAGTTGGTGATTTATCTGCAACTGCAGGTACTGAGGTGAATGTAGGAAGCATTGTTGCAAGTGACTATAACTCGATAGTCATAAATTCTTATTTTGCTAATTCACAAACATACAATGTAAGACATTATAGTTATCAACCCTCCACACAGCCAACAAATTCTTTAGGAATATCTGCAGCGATAAGTGATTTGCAATCGGAAGATTGGATTAAAGCTTATTTATGGATTGACGGTGCGGAGATTTGGGAGTTTATAGAAAACCAATATCCATTGATTAAATGGCAATGATTATTGATTGCTTATAAGCTAAATGTTATTCCCGATTAAATATCATGCAAACTGTTTACTCTCATCAATATGAAGAGCATCAAGGTATATGATAGTAAAAATAGAATAGAAGATTCTAACGAAATAGAAACCTAACCAACCTTTGTCAAAAAAAATCCACTTCAGCCAAGGTGGATTTTTTATTGAGCCATAGCGTTTGTAGTGAAATCTTATCTAGAGATAATAAGCTATAATCCTTTTAATATGTAGAAATTGAAGTTTCTTCATAAGAAGAATATAGCACAAATCTAATTGTGATTGCAAAGCTTCAAACGCATGTTTGAATTCTGTGGAGTGTAGATGAGCTCAAACTCACTCAACATATCATAAGTGAGTCAGCGAAGAGTCTTTAAAAAATATGTAAACACGGAAATATAGTCTGAGTCTGTACACGGGTAACAGAACAAAATAAGTATAATAGACACTATATCGATGAGGTAAACAAAAAAGACTAATAAGTCTTTGAAGAAAATTTACATCTTTCATTTCTTAAAGTCTTTTTAATGATGCAAAATGATGTGTTTTAATTGACGATGATATGAATATCTTGATATAATCAACCTAACCGAACGACCATTCGGTCGGTTCGAACATAAAAGGAGACATCACATGAGTTCATATAGTGTAAAAAAACCAATTACTGTGTTAATGGGGATTCTAATCATCATTGTCTTAGGACTGTTTTCAGTTTCAAGATTACCTTTAACGTTATTTCCAGATATTAATTTACCTTTTGTTGTTACAATAACACCTTATGAAGGTGCGACACCTGAGGAAGTAGAAACCGAAGTTTCTAAAAAAATAGAAGCTGTTGCAGGTACAATAGGCAATTTTGAAGAAGTAACTTCTATGTCTAATCAACATTTTGGTGTATCAGTTGTAACATTCTCGCAATCAACAAACATGGATAGTATTATCATTGAGCTTAGAGAATTACTTAATAATATTACATTTGCAGATGGTGTAGGAAATACCAGAATATTAAGAATTAGTCCAGATATGTTACCTGTCATGACGGTTACTTTATCACGCTCATATGAAGGTGGTTTGTCTGATGAAGAAGAGCTAATACGTAATACCGAATGGATCCAACAAGAAGTGTTAATTCAATTACAAAGTATTCCTGGTGTAGCCGATGTAAATGTTTCAGGTCAAGCAGATATTGTCTTACAAGTCAAATTAGATAATATTAAACTAGATACATATGACTTAAGCCATCAACAAGTGCTATCGATTATTGAAGCTCAAAATCAAAATGGGCTCATTGGAGTTGTTCTTGATTCAGGGGAACTAAGAATGCTTTATTTGGGTAATTCCATCATTAATGATGAAGAATTATCTAATTTACCTATAACAATTTTTGGTGGTAACATTATTCGTCTATCTGACCTTATTGTCGAAGATGGAATTGATTATATTAACGCTGATAATGAAACATATTCAAAAATTAACGGTGTTCAAGGTATTCAAATATCTTTTCAAAAACAATCTGATATAGGCATTACTGAAGTGACTGCTAACATTTTGAGTCGTCTAGATGAAATTACAAGTCAAGATGAACTTAATGCGACATATACAGTTTTACTCGATCAAGGTGAATATATTAATTTGGCTATCGGTTCAGTATTACAAAATATTATTATTGGTGGAATACTGGCTATTATCATTTTATTCTTATTCTTAAGAGATATTAAACCGACACTAATTGTTGGCTTAGCTATACCCATTTCCGTCATTGCAGCTTTCATGCTCATGTATTTTACAAACATTTCACTTAATCTTGTTTCTATGGGAGGGTTAGCATTAGGTATCGGTATGCTTGTTGATAACTCCATTGTCGTTATTGAGAATATATATCGAATGATTGGAGAAGGCAAATCAAAACAAGAAGCATCAATTCAAGGCGCTAAGCAAATAGCAGGTGCTATTACAGCATCAACACTTACAACAGCAGCAGTATTCTTACCGATTGCATTCATCGAAGGATTTATTGCTGAAATATTTATTAGTATGGCGTTAACAATTGCATACTCACTGGGAGCAAGCTTGTTAATTGCCTTAACGATGGTGCCTGCTATGGCCTCACGTATGCTATCCGATCAAAACAATAAACCTGAAGGAAAAGTCATTCATAAACTAAAATCTGTTTATAAAACATCAGTATTGTTTACGTTAAGACATAAAGTTTTGACCATATTGGTTATATTATTCTTGCTTGTTGGCTCACTAGGACTTGTTATATCTAAAGGGTTCGTTTTCTTACCAGAATCAGATGAGGGTTCAATTAGTTTAAATGTTGAAGTAACCACACAAACACCATTTTCATTGCGTGCTCAATTTGCTGATGAACTTACAGATATATTACTTGAATTTGATGATATAGAAACTGTTTCAGGTTCGATTAATGCACTCTCTATGTTTGGGCCAAGAGCACTTATGGCTGGTGGTGGAAACACCATAGAGTTTACCATCAATTTAAAAGAAGATAGAAGTCGATCAACGATATATTACGAACAAAAAATTAAAGAACTGATGCAAACATTTGATTATAGTTTGGTGCCTGGTATGTCAGCAAACAATATTGTAGAAGTTGTGGTCTCAGCACAAAATAGTGCAGGTATGATTGGCGGAGCTACTGGTGTCAGTATTAAAGTTAGTGGATATGATTTAACAACAATTGGTAGTATTGCTAATGATTTAGTTGAGATTATTTCAGAAGTTGAAGGCATTGAAAAGCCTGATAATGGCATTAACCAAGGCGCTGATAACGTTAAAATAACCATTAATCGCGATAACGCCATGCTTTATGGTTTAACTAATCAAGATGTCGAAGAAAATATCGCTATACTTTATCAAGGATTTTCAAGTTTTGGACAAACATTTACATTAACACTGACATTAGAAGGTGTCACTTATACGCTTGATTTACCTGAAGGTAGTTTTGGAGGTAGTATACCTTTTGGACTTCTTGGTGATTTTAATCAATTTTTAAGTGGTGTTATGCTATTTGACCAAGAAACAAGACACATGATACAAACATATTATGAAACTACCGGTAATGGTGTTTATTTATTCAATAACGATCTCGATGATTTTGAATTTGGAGTAGATCCGATTAGACTTGTTATCAATCCAGATTTAAAGATTAATATAGATAATCAGCTATATGAAGATAAAGACAGTGTTGATCCATCTCTTGTTTCACGTGCACTTGCTCCATTAAGCGATGAAACCAATCAAAGTGTAACAACGATTGAAAAACAAATAGGGTTTGCAACTATCAATACAGATGGAACCAATCGTTATGTCAATGTAACAGCTCAAATTGCTGATGGATACAATGTGACACTAGTTGGACAAGAAATAACGCGCGTTGTCAATAATTACATAAACAGTGATGATTTCAAAGCATATGGTGGAGGATATCGAGTAACACTTGCAGGTGAAAATGAAGAAATTTTACAAGCCGTTAGTGAGTTAGGTTTAGCAGCTCTTGTAGCCATCTTGTTAGTATACATGGTTATGGCTATTCAGTTTCAATCACTTATATATCCGTTTATTATACTAGGTACGATACCTTTAGCCTTTACAGGAGGTATGCTCGCCTTACTTATTACAAATTCTTATTTATCATTGATATCGATTATGGGGTTAATCATCTTGATTGGTGTCGTTGTCAATAATGGTATTGTTTTAATTGACTATATCAATGTGTTGAGAAAAGATGGAAGAAAGACAATTGATGCTATTGTTGAAGCAGGACAAACCAGATTAAGACCTATTTTGATGACCGCATTAACAACTATTTTAGCTTTATCAACGTTAGCAATTGGCATTGGACAAGGTGCTGAACTTCTTCAACCAATGGCGATAACTGCAATTGGTGGATTAATCTATGCAACACTTTTAACACTTGTATTTGTCCCAGTTATTTATGCTTTAATCAATCGTAAGAAAATTAAAGAAGAGGCGATGATTGATGATAACAACTAAAGAAAGAATATTGGCTGTAGTTTTAGATTATATTAAAGACGATACTAATCTTGAGAGCATAACACTATCAAAAATAGCTGAAAAAGCACAAATTGGTAAAAGTACGGTTTATGAGTATTTTTCATCAAAAGAAGAATTAATTGTCGATACTTATCAATATTTATTAGAAAGTTATCGGAAAATCTTAACTAAAGAGTTATCAAGTTCAACGTTTAAAGAGCAATTCATAGAACAAGTTAAAAACATATTAATTGTTATGCAAGATGCAAAAACGATTGTTGATGGTATCATGAACAATCGTGATGCATTATTAGGTATTGGAAAAACAGTAGAAAATGAAGTTTTATGTATTCAAAAGGATATGGAAAAAAGATTTATTAGTATTTTTGTCAAAGGTATAGAAGAAGGTGTGTTACCTATGAAAGAACCTAAGCCTTACCAACCTGCAGTGATTCAAGCTATTATTTCTGGACTCCTATATCAATACGCAAATCATGTGATAACCATTTCAAAAGATGAGCTTTTTGAATTAATCTATGATAGTGTGCTAATTATTATAAAATCTAATCAAAAAGACTGATTTCAAAAAGAAGTCAGTTTTTTTTCAACAAAAATCACTACTCGTTCGTTTACATACTAGAAAGCGAGGTATAACCATGAAAAAGTTATTCTTTACAGTACTTATAGGAGTTACAGCTATTTTTTTAGCAGCATGTCAAGCAAGTGATTTTATCGGAGCTAAATTTGAACTTGATACCGATGAAAAGGTCATTTCATTCTCTGCGCTTGCTACAACCGCACTTATCCCAAATGGTGAAATGATTGAGCCATTATCAACAGAAGGTCTAAAACCATTAAATTCAGACGTAACAAATGATGAAGTTGTTGATATTATCACACCATATTTGGATATCGTAGAAAAATTCTTAAGTCAAAACAATGGATTATCAGCAACGACAGAACCATCAGATCTTGAAGGATTCGAAGAAATGATTACTTTTCAAGTAACTGATATGTTAGGAGATCCAACCACATATAAGATTTATTATAATATGGTTTTATTAACAGAAGATGAAGAAGACGAAGATGATGAACAAGAATACGAGTTTACCGGAATCATGTTGTTCGCGGGTAATGAGTATGATGTTTATGGCAAAAAAGAAGTAGAAGAAGATGAAGAGAAAATCCAATTTAAAGCATCTCTTGATGAGTTTACTTATGTAGAGTCAATCTATGAAGTAGAAGAAGATGAATATAAATTTAAATTTAAATCTTATCAAGACGGTATATTAGTATCAGAATCTGAGATTAAAGTTGAAACTGAAGATGATGAATTAAAAATTGAGTTAGAATATGTTGAAGGTGCAAACTTTGGCGAATATGAGTTTAAGTTTGAAACTGAAGATGGACAAACCAAGTTGAAAATCGAATTTGAAACGGTTATTGATGACGTTTATAGCGAAGGCGAAATTGAAGTTTATGTTTTAGTTGATCCAACAACAGGCGTAACATCATATGAACTAATTGTAAGAGATAACAACTCTAATAGTGAAAGAAGATATGAAAAAGGACGCAGAGATGATAATGATCCATCAGAACCAAGTGAACCATCAGAACCAAGTGAACCATCAGAGACAAGTGAACCATCAGAACCAAGTGAACCCGCAGACGTATCTGAGCCTGAAGAAACAGAAGATGATGAAGTAGTGGAAGATGAAAATTTGAGCTAGAACGCTAAGTAATTCAAATAATTTCATAAGACAGTCATGATATAATTGAGGAGAAATTGAGTTTTCTCCTCAAACTCTTTAAAACGAGGCAATTATGATCATAGAGCAAACATACATTAACAAGTTAATCAAGCGAGATGAAAAAGCATTTGAGTATGTTTACCATATGACCAAAAAAGGTGTATATTCGGTTGCTTTTGCTATTGTTAAGAGTCATCAAATTACTGAAGATTTAATGCAAGATGTGTATATGAAAATGATGCAATCCATTCAACAATATCAACCCAATACTAACTTTTATAATTGGCTACTCCAATTAACAAAAAATACAGCGATTGATTATTACAGAAAATATTCAAAACAAATTCATTATGACACCAAAGATTATGATGATTTATTTGCTAGCAAGCATGGTTCACCAGAGGAAGAGACGAAATTTGATCAAATGACAAAAATTTTGGATGAAGAAGAAAAAATTATTGTCTATCTAAAAGCAGTTGACGATATGAAACATAAAGAAATAGCAAAATTTCTTAATAAACCTACAGGTACGATACAGTATATCTATAATCAGGCAATTAAGAAAATACAAGCAAATGAGGGCTTAAAGTGAAAGAGAAAGATATTCGAAAAATCATTAGAAGGGAAATTGAATCTCATATACCAAAAAATGCTCCAAAAATAGATTTTGAATTTGTAGAGTCAAAAGCTATCATGAAGCAACATTGGTTTAAATTGTTTCATTTTAAACTTGTATTTTCAAGTGTTTTTGTGATTGCTATAGCCATCATTTCTTATAATCTTATCATGAGACAAGATACTCCTAAAATTAATGCATATCAATTTTCTAGTGATGAAGAAATCATTTCATTTTCAGCTATTTCTACAACTGCGATGTTAAACACTTTTAATATAGAACAAATGAGTCATAATTCAACCGCTTTGTTATCTTCTCATTCTAATCAAATTAAAGTTATTGAAATCATTGAACCTTATTTGGATTTAGCAGAGAAATTCCTTAATGAGGATGCTATTTTAGTCACAACATCAACATCAGAGCTTGAAGAATATGAGTTTAAGATAGCGTTTCAAATGGTGGATATTATAGGCAAACCATCTACATATGTGATGCATTATAACATCGTATCCATGGATGAGGATGATGAGGAATCTGAGTACGAATTTGAAGGCGTATTATGGGTAGGGCAACTGTCTTATAACTTCTATGGAAAAAAAGAAATTGAAGAAGATGAAGAAAAATTTGAGTTTAAAGCGTCACTAGATGATTTAAACTATGTTGAATCATCATATGAGTTTGATTATGATGACCAAGAGAAAAAATTTAAGTTCAAAAGTTATGTAAATGGTTTGTTGTTATCAGAAAGTAAAATCAAAATTGTAATTGAAAATGACAAAACGAAGTTTGATCTTGAATTTATAGAAGGTAACAATCAAGGTGAATTTGAGTTTGAATATGTAACGATTGATCAAGTTGATGTTATTAAAATTGAATTTGAGGCATTCATTGATAACGCGTTTTTAGAAGGCGAGATGATTGTTCGTGTTACCATTGATCCGGTAACTAACGAAACAAGTTATTCAATCTATATCAAAACAAATGACAAAGAAGCATCATTTGATCGAAGACGAAAAGATGATGACGATGATGAATCAGACCCAACAGACCCAAGCGAACCTACAGAAACAGAAGACATCGAAGAAAGTGAACCTACAGAGACAGAAGAGATCGAAGAAAGTGATCCAACTGAGGTTGAAGAAGTTGAAGAAAGTGAACCAACCGAGCCTGAGGAAGAAGAAAATGAGTCTGATGAAACATTAGATGATATAGAGTCTGAACAAGTTAGAACCATTAAAATATAAAGGAGAAAAATCAATCTTCTCCTTTTTTTTCATATCTAGACCAAAATTCACTTAACAGTCTTTTTAATTGCTTGGTATGATGGATTGTGTCATAAGATTTCCATTCTAGAGGAAACAGTTTTTTGTAAGATGATGACACAAAGCGATCATCAATTAATACGGCAACGCCATAATCATTTTCAGTTCGAATGACTCTGCCTACAGCTTGAATGACTTTATTCATACCAGGATATTGATAAGCATAGTCGAAGCCTTTTTCAAACTTCTCTTGATAATACGTTCTTAGTTGATCATTAGGTTCATTAATCATGGGCAATCCTACGCCAACGATGATAACTCCAGAGAGCATATCACCGATATAATCGATGCCTTCGCTAAACATACCACCCATCACAAAAAAGGCCACTTGTGTTTTTTCATTTGATTCTTTGAATAAATTAATGACATAAGCTCTTTCATCGTAATCCATATCTTTGATTTGAGTGATGATATTGATATCAAGGGGAGGCATCATGTCTAATATTTGATTTAAATATTGATAGGAAGGAAAAAAGACAATGTAATTACCTTTTTTAGATGAAACAGTTGAAACAATAATATCAATCACATGATGTATTGAGTTTTTCCTATCGTGATAACGTGTAGACACATAAGGGGCTATAATCATTTTCAATCGCTTATGATCAAAAGGTGATAAAATCTTTAAGGATTCACCTTCTTTTTCTGTAAGTAATGTTTGATAGTATTCTATAGGGTGTAGTGTGGCTGAAAAGAAGATACAACCATATATTTTATTTTTTACAGTATCATGAATGAAAAAACTTGCATCTAAACATTGAATCGTCAATGCAATGTCATCGTCTAATCTTTTTATATTGGTTAAATAAGCATCATTATAATACTCATAAATAATAACAAAACTTAAAATAGAAAAATAAGTTTCAAGAACTTCATATTTTTTGGGGTACTTAGGATTCTCTTTTAGTGACTTCTCTACTTTTTTAAGTAGATTTTTAATTGCATCTAAAAAATCTTCATCAACATTTTGATAGGATGCAAAATCTAATTCGATTAACCTTTCTTCATAATTAGAAAATGCGTTAAGAACTTTTTGAACAGCATGTCTAATACTTGGTTTTAGTTTAGATGCGTGTCTTCTAAGTGTTATAAAATCTGAACGTATGAGCGTGCTTGAATACATGTCTCTAGACCTTTGAATCATATTATGGGCTTCATCAACTAATACGATTGGGTGATAAGGTGAATCATCAAAATAACGAATCAAATGTATGCGTGGATCAAATACGTAGTTGTAGTCAGCAATAATGACATCTACAAAAAATGAAACATATAAACTGAACTCAAATGGACATATAACATGTTTTCTTGCATAGGACTCAACAACATCTCTACTCATGATTTGCTCATTTTGAAAAATATCCATGGTAGCATCTTTTAAACGATCAAAAAAGCCTTTCGCAAAAGGACAAAATTCCGGATCACATCGACGCTTTTCTAAAAAACATGTTGTATCTTTTGATGTGAGTTCAATGACTTTTGACTTCAGTCCGTTGTCTTTTAAAATACCTAATGTATCAACGGCTATTTTTTTACCTATTGTTTTGGCTGTTACGTAAAAGATTTTTTGATAAGAATTATTCAGAGATTTTAAACTTGCAAAAAGTGTTGCCATGGTTTTACCAATGCCTGTTGGGGCAATTGCGAACAAGCAATCTTCATCTCTAATCGTTTGATAACAAGCATTCATTAATTCTCTTTGACCTCTTCTAAATTTATTAAAAGGGAAAGTCAAGTCCTGAATGGATTCGTTTTTTTCTATTTCATGATTATTTAGTATATGTAACCAATCAAGATAGTCAATTAAGCTTTCTCGTACAAAAAGTTCAAGATCTTGAATGTAGAAAGTAAATGGGAAATATCTCGTTTGGTAATCGCCCAGTTGAAGATATAAAAGACGGGCATTAATCTCATTTAAACCGTTATTTTTCATATACATAAATGCATATACTTTAAGTTGTGCTAAATGTTCTGTCGAAAATGTAAACGAATCGTCTATGACCGATTTTCTAGTCGATTTTATTTCTTCTAACATGATTTTGTTTTGACGGGTTAAAACACCATCAATTCGACCTGACAGTGTAATGTTTTCTTCACTAATCAAACACGAGCACTGAATAGAAACTTCGCTTTGATCTTCTGATGTATAAAGATTTTGAATGTATTGGTGTGCTTTCGTTCCTTCTAGCAAAGACACGTTTTGAAATGTTTCTGATGATAAATCACCACTTGCAAAAAGAAAAGAAACAAATTCACCAACACCAATATGATAGGTCTTCATAGCTCACCTTTTTCCATCTATATCTATTATAAACCATTCGAGCTAACATGAAGTGAGGATTATTGTTTTTGAAGTGATATAAATACTTTGAATTACAAAATAAAATGAATGGAGATAATGACAAATCATAAAATACGTGCTATAATGATTAAAATTACATTTAAAATGGAATATGAAAAATATGAACAATGCAATTCCGATTTACAAAACGTGACTCTTTTCAAAAATCAAATAAGGTTTTAATCACAGAAGTGATCAAAATAGACAAATAGGGAAAGGAGGACACAAAACAAATGGATAAAGGATTATTGTTGAAAGGTTTAAAGATAGGAGCGCTTGTTTTATTTGCTCTTGGATTTGCTTTACCTTTTATTACAGGTACTATTATGGGTCTTGTTGATTTTTCATATTCAGCATTTGAATTAGAAGAACTAAATCCAGATAAAAGTGCAGATGTATTTGTTATCATTTTCTACTTACTTGCAATTGGCGCAGCTGTAGCTATGTTTATGAAACCAGAACTAGAAAGAAAAATTTATTTGGCGATTCTTGCTATCGGGTTTATTCTTTTAGTTGTCATTTATATTCAAGTGTTTAATGATTCAGACCTTAAATCTGCTGTAGATTTGGGCGTCATGACAGCAAACATCGGTTTTGGAATTATTTTACAAATTCTAATGCTTATTGTTGGAGTTTTTCTTGAGTTTTATGGCAAAAAACTTTTAAAAGTTGAATAGTTTTAAACATTAATAAAACATAAGGAATTGATGAGCAGTCATGAGTTCCTTTTTGTTTTATTCAACATGCAAACATTATTAATTATGATACAATATGTACAAATCATCCATTATTCAATCAAAAGGAGTAATCTTCATGAAATTTATCAAAACTGACCACGCACCCAAAGCTGTAGGGCCATATTCACAAGCTGTTTTAACAAAAGGGGAAACACTTTATGTTTCTGGACAAATTCCTTTTGTTCCAGAAACGATGACTTTAATTTCAGATGAAGTTAAAGATCAAACTAATCAATGTTTACAAAACGTTTTAGCTATTGTACTTGCTGCAGGTATGCAAAAAGAGGATATAGCTAGATGTACAGTTTATATGACCGATTTATCTCAGTTTGCACAAATGAATGAGGTTTATGAAGCCTTTTTTGGTGACCATAAACCAGCACGAGCAGCTGTCGAAGTCAGAAGACTGCCAAAAGATGTAAGTGTTGAGATTGATGCGATTGCCGTTAAATCATGATAAAGTATTTCAATATATTATTCATAGCATATGTATTGCTGTTTCTTTTAGCATGTCAAAAAGAAGCCATTTATACCATAGAGTTTCGAGACGATCAAGGGATGACATTAGAGAAGATTGAAACGGGAAGAATAATCAATCAAGATTTCCCAATAACTTCAAAGCAAAATTATGTTTTTATAGGTTGGGCAGATGAGAACCAAAACATGATATCAGAAGATTCTATAATCAATAAAAATGTTGTGCTTTATCCCGTATTTGAGGATGTCATCATTTCCTTTTATTCACTGACTGATGAAGAAACATCATTTCATATGAATCAACAAGAAATGAGCGCTATCATACCACCTTTTCCAGGATATCATCCAGGGTTCTTTATGGGCTACTATGATGAAAATGATACACCATATGATGAGAATTATTTATTTTATCAACACGTTTCTTTTTATCCTAAGTTTGCTTTATTCGAAGATATAGTTATAGGAAATGATTTTGGAGATGCATTTTTTGGTCTTGAGGGCTTTTTATCTGATTATTATTATCAAACAGATCAATTAAGAGATCCTAATACTGGTGAGATCATACATAACCCCAATCCGATAACTCCTTATCAACTATTTGAAGATTTTTTGCTTGAAATTGGTGGACCAGAAATGATAACAGAAGAGCTTTTCATCGATTTTTTCGCGAGTGACTTACTAGCGCACAACCCTATACACTACAAAAACCTTCGCACATCGGAGATTTTTCAAATTGATGAGCTACCAGAATATTTTGATTTATCAGCAATCAAACAGATCTATACATTTACACATCCTGGACAAAACTTATGGTTAGATCAAGAAACAGGTATATATTATAGTCAACACATACGAGAAGTAGATGGTGAACATGTCTTTCTATATATTGAAACACACGTTTTATATGGTGAGCTAAACGAAGATAATGTAAGAAGTAATCGAGATGGACTAGTAGCATTCGAGAAAAAACAAAATATTATTCATATCTCTGGCGGAGCAAATAGGGGTTTTTATGTTGAAGTAGCCATCGATGGTAATAAAGACTATTTACGCCTTGATACAGGTGCCATCCTTGAAAATTCAGATCCTTTACGTCAAAATATTACAACAGAAGGACCGATTTACTTAATTGGTGAAGATTTTTACGAGTATGTTGAACCACTACTTATATATGGTAACAGATACATCCAGCTTAAACCGACGCCTTTTACATCCATGGTTGTATCTTCACTATATAATACATACTCATTTACATATATTGTTCGCTCAGAAAATGATTTATTTCGCTTTTTAAATCGCACACTTATGGAAATGTATCCTGAAAAATACATGAATCTCATGTTATCACAGACTATCGATTACCATGTTGCTTTTGAAGGTATTTTCACGAACTATCAATATAACTTTAATCAACTGGAATTTTGGAGTGGTTTCAAACCCATATACGCGAAACCTATAAACTAATTAAGGTTTTTGATGTGATTTCCGATACATTGATGGTGACATCAACATATGTGTTTTGAAAACATAAGAGAAATATGCGTTACTCTCAAATCCACATAAAAAACTTATATCAGTAATCGTGTCATTAGTGATAAGCAGTAATTCTTTTGCTTTCATTAAGCGATAGTTATTTAAGTATTCATTAGGTGATAAATTCATTGTCTTTTTAAATATACGTTGAAAATGAGATGGAGATAAACTTACTTCATCAGCTATTTTTTCTAAAGTTAATCGTTCAGTATAGTGGTTCTCCATAAAGAGAATCGCTTTTTTTATGAGTCTGACATAAGCTGAAGATGGCAAATAGTCTAGCCTTACTTCTTGATAAGCAGCATAAATCATTTCTAAAATTAACGAACGAATAAGAATAACAGAAGATGCTTCGTTTTTAATATATTGTTCTAGTATTTTTTGAAAAATCAGTTCATAATATTTAGGATTTTTTGTTGATAAGACAGGAGGAAGAGCATCAAGTATTTCATTTGTATAATAAGGCTGCATACGATCTTTTATTGTATCAGAAGTTAAAGCAAATGAAATCATATAACAAGAATAAGGAGGTTCACCCATGGTCATTTCACTTGGTCTTCTTAAACATAAATCGCCATGCTTTAACGGGTACCTCTTGCCTTCTAAATTCATATATCCTTCTGATTCAATAATGAATTCAAATTCATATGTTTCTACCAATCTCAATGGGAACTTACCTTTTCCCCAATCACGCTTATTTAAGTTATATGCATAAGTTCTAAGTAAAACAGGTGAGAAATCTTTGGTTTCAATGGTTTTAATTAATCGATTTTTTTTCATAAGCTCTCCTAATATGATTTTGATATAAAAGCGCTTTACTTTTCTATATTTTATCACATTATCGCAAGATTTCTAAAAAGATAACAACTTATTAGAAGCATATATATCATTTTATAGATAAAATGTAGATGTATGAAAGGGGTGTTTCGATGAAAACATTAAAAGTAGGTATTATTGGATGCGGTGGAATTGCGACTCAAAAGCATATGCCAAGTCTATCATTAATCAAAGAAGTTGAAATGGTTGCTTTTTGCGACATTATATTAGAAAAGGCTGAACAAGCGAAAGAAGAGTTTGGATCAAAAGATGCAAAAGTCTATAAAGACTATAAAGAATTACTAAAAGATTCATCTATTGATGTTGTACATGTTTGTACCCCAAATCGTAGCCATTCTTTTATCACTGTTGATGCTTTAGAGTCAGGAAAACATGTTATGTGTGAAAAACCAATGGCCATTAATACAGTTGAAGCTAAAAAAATGGTTGATGCAGCTAAACGTACAGGTAAAAAACTAACCATTGGATATCAAAATCGTTATCGCCAAGATTCACTCTACTTAAAAGCTGAAACTGAAAAAGGTGTCTTAGGAGACATTTATTTCGCCAAAGCACACGCAATTAGAAGACGTGCTGTGCCAACATGGGGCGTGTTTTTAAATGAATATGAACAAGGCGGAGGTCCTTTAATTGATATAGGAACACATGCACTTGATTTAACATTATGGATGATGAATAACTATAAGCCTAAAATGGTTGTTGGGTCTGTGTTTCACAAATTAGGTGAGCAACGTGAAACAGCAAATGCTTGGGGAGATTGGGATTTAAAAGAATTAACTGTCGAAGATTCAGCTTTTGGATATGTCGTGATGGAAAATGGAGCTACTATTGTTATTGAATCTTCATGGGCTTTAAATTCACTTGAGGTTGGTGAAGCTCAAACAACACTTTGCGGAACACTAGCTGGTGCTGATATGAAAGATGGATTACGTATTAACTTTGTTAAAAACAATCGTCAAGTTGTTGAAAAACCAGCATTCGGCAAAGGTGGAGTAGCATTTTATGAAGGTAAAGGCGAACGCTCACAAGATGTTGAAGCACGTATGTGGATTGATGCGATACTAAACGACAAAGAAGTGATGGTTAAACCTGAAGAAGCATTTGCAGTGACTCAAATATTAGATGCTATTTATGAATCTGCAAAAACAGGATTACCCGTGTTTCTTGGAGATAAAAAATGATGAAGCTAGGTATGATTTCACATTTTTCAAATGAAAGTTTAGCAAAGGTGAAATCTAGAAACTTATCTAATGTTGAGTTTACAATTAATCGCGATGAACATATATTTTTTGATTCTTTAAGTGAAATAAAGGAAAACATGAATAAACATGACTTGAAGGTATTTTCTATTGGAAGATGGGGGACAAACCGTATTCATGAGTTTGGTGTTAATGAAGATGAATTAAACATTGACTTAAAAATGATTGATGCATGTGATAAATTAGGGTCTCCATTATATGTTACAGGAGTCAATTATGTCCTACAACTATCAAGAGAAGATAACGTTAAATATGCATTGACTTATTTAAAAAGCTTAATGGACTATGCTAATCAAAAAAAGATTAAGTTAGCTGTTTATAATTGCAGATGGAACAATTTTATTGTTGGTCCTGAAATGTGGGATATCGTATTAAAAGAAATTAAAGGTCTCGGTATTAAATATGATCCTTCACACGCGATTTATGATCAAAAAGATTATTTAAACGAAATCAATACATATGGATCATATATTTATCATATCCACCTTAAGGGATCTCTCATGATCAATCAAAAAAGAGTGGATGATCCGCCTGCTGGATTAGATATGACTGACTGGAAAGCAGTGATGGCATTATTATATGTTCATCAATATCATGGTGGATTATCTATCGAGCCACATTCGCATATTTGGAAAGATGAGCTTGGAGATTTCGGTATTAACTATACGATTTCATATTTCAAACCGATGATTTATGGAGGTAACTCATGAAAATAGGCGTACAACTATACTCACTTCGTTCGATGATTAACAATCAACTGGATGAAACATTTAAGAAACTAAAATCATTTGGATTTGATGGTGTTGAGCTTGCTGGATTTTATCAATTAAGTGCTCAAGAACTTAAAAATAAACTAAGTGATGCTAGACTTGAAGTCATTTCAACACATGAAAGCATGAATCGACTTGTTAACGATATCAATCAAGTCATCGAAGACTACAAAATCCTTGATACAAAGCATATTGTTATCCCATATACAGAAATCAAAGACAAAGACTCATATGAACTAATGCTTCCTCAAATTAAAAAAGTTGTTAATCACTTACGAAAAGAAGGTTTTATTGTTCATTATCATAATCATGCGAATGAGTTTCAAAGATTTGATGATTTATATGTTATTGAACATCTATTAAAAGATATCCCTGAGATGAGATTAGAGTTTGATATATATTGGGCAACTATAGCTAAAGTCGATGTCATTTCATTCCTTGAAAAATATCAAGATCGTATTGATTTTATTCATGCTAAAGATATGAAATTAACAGAGGAAGGTCCTTATTTTGAATCTGTAGGAAAAGGTATTATTAATTATAGTGAAATCTATACTATTAAAAATACTTGTTGGATTGTCGAAAATGATAAACCAGCAAATGACCCATTAGAAAATGTGTCTGATAGTATGAAACATATTTTAAAGCTTATTGGAGGTAAAAAATGAAAGTTGGCGTTTTAACAGTTCCATTTAGTGGACAATCTTTTGAAGAAACATGTGCTTATCTAAGCTCTTTAGGCTTAACAACTATAGAAGTAGGTACAGGAGGATATCCTGGGAATGCACATGCAAAACCAGATATTTTATTAAATGATGAAAAAGCTTTTCAATCATTTGTTGATACATTAAAAAAATACAACATGACCATTAGTGCGTTGTCGTGTCACGGAAATCCAGTTCATCCAAATAAAGAAATTGCAGAAAAGGATCATGCTGATTTTGAAAAAACAGTATTATTAGCAGAAAAATTAGGTATTGATACGATTATTACATTTTCTGGATGTCCGGGTGGAAGTAAAAAGGATAAGACTCCAAACTGGGCAGTATCTTCGTGGCCAAATGATTTTCAAGATATCTTATCTTATCAGTGGCAAAAAGTACTCATTCCTTATTGGAAAAAAGCTGCAGCATTCGCGAAATCTCATGGTGTAACAAAAATCGCTTTAGAAATGCATCCAGGATTTAATGTCTATAATCCAGAAACTTTATTACGCTTAAGAAAAGCTGTTGGAGATATTATAGGAGCAAACTTTGATCCAAGTCACTTATTTTGGCAAGGTATTGACCCAGTCTTAGCCATCAAATATTTAGGAGAAGCGATTCATCATTTCCATGCAAAAGATACACAACTATTTTATGACAACATTAAAACTAATGGTGTGCTAGATATGAAATCTTATGGTAATTTAATGGAGCGTTCATGGGTTTTTAGAACAGTTGGCTATGGACATGATACAAAAATTTGGAAAGATATGATTACGATGTTGCGCATGGTTGGTTATGACGGCGCAATCTCTATCGAACATGAAGATTCACTCATGTCAATTAAGGAAGGATTAGAAAAGGCAGTGACATTCTTACAATCACTTGTGATTGAAGAACAACCAGGAGCTGCTTGGTGGTTTTAAATGCATAAATTAAGAGTTGGAATTGTTGGATGTGGGAATATTTTCCCCATGCATGCAATTTCTATTAAAAAAAACGAAAGTCTTGAACTGGTTGCAGTATGTGATATCAAAAAAGATCGAGCAGATAAAGAAGCAAAACGATTTGAAACAAACGCTTATTATAACTATGAAACGATGTTAAAAGATGCTAACCTTGATGTCGTACATATTTGTACACCCCATTATTTACATGCACCCATGACGATTAAGGCTGCTGAATATAACGTGCATGTTTTAACTGAAAAACCGATGTCAATTCATGTTGAAGATGCAAAAAATATGATAGAAGTTTGTGAAAATCATAAAGTAACATTAGGCGTCATCTTTCAAAACAGATACAATAAAGGAGCTGTTTTCCTAAAAAACACTCTCGAAAGCGGAAAACTAGGAGAAATAAAGTCAATTAAATGCCAAGTCACATGGGATAGAAGTGACAGTTATTATATGAAAAGCGACTGGAAAGGCACATGGGATAAAGAAGGCGGAGGAGCAGTCATCGATCAAGCGATTCACACATTAGATTTGATGCGTTGGTTTGTTGATGACGACATCGAGTATATTGATGCATTTATTGCTAATCGGGTACATGAAAAAATTGATGTTGAAGATACCGCTGAGGGGCTCATTCAATTTAAGCATGGTGTAAGAGGTAACTTTCATGTAATCAACTATAATACAATGGATAGTCCAGTAACGATAGAGGTTCATTGCGAGCAAGGTATAGCTAAGTATACCGATGGACTAACTGAGATCAATTACGTGGATTCTTCTAAAGAAATAGTTGGCGCAGATCCAAGAGAAAGTTTAGATTATGGTGATGTCAAGAGCTATTGGGGTGTTAGCCACATTAAGCAAATAAATGATTTTTATGAATCACTAAACAAAAAAGAAAAACCAATCATTGATGGTCATGAAGCATTGATTACTCAAAAAATCGTTAATGCTATTTATGAATCGGGTAAAACTAATAAAAAAATCTATTTTAAATAAATAAAAAAATGAGCACTCTAATCTCGCTCATTTTTTAATATGTCTTAGTAACATTTGATTTTATCGCTTGATCAAATACAGCTTGACTTACAATATGATGGACATCTTTGTTTAGTGGATTGATAATGATATGTTCTTGACTGAGCTCGAGATCTGGAATCATACCAGCAATAGCATGTGCAGCGGCGTACTTCATTTCATGTGTAATTTCTTTAGCATGCGCATCAAGTGTTCCTCTAAAGATACCAGGAAATGCAAGTAAATTATTGATTTGATTAGGATAACTTGATGAACCAGTTCCGACAACAAATGCACCAGCATCCAAGGCATCTTCATAAGAAATTTCTGCATCTGGGTTAGCCATGGCGAAAACAATCGGATCTTTTTTCATAGACTTAACCATTTCTTTAGTTACAATATTTTTTGCTGAAACACCAATAAAAACATCGGCTTCGATTATAGCATCTTTAAGGGTGCCTTTTTTATGAGTTTTATTCGTCAATTTTGCTAACTCTAAATGGTGATTTGGTAATTTAGTCATATCATCTGATAGAATACCAATTCGATCAACCAAAATTAAGTCTTTAGCACCCATATCAATTAAAAACTTACTAATTGCTACCCCAGCAGCTCCAATTCCATTGATGACGATACGAACGCTATCTATTTTTTTCTTAGCTAGTTTTAGTGCATTGATTAATGCAGCAGCAACCACGACAGCAGTGCCATGCTGATCATCATGAAAAATAGGAATAGAACATGATTCCTTTAATCTTCTTTCAATTTCAAAGCATCGAGGAGCTGAAATGTCTTCCAAGTTAATTCCACCAAACGATCCTTCAAGTAAAGTGATTGTTTTCACGATGTCATCAACATCTTGACTCTTTATACATAGTGGAATTGCATCAACGTGGCCTAACAACTTAAATAAAATGCTTTTACCTTCCATGACTGGCATTGAAGCTAAAGCACCAATATTGCCAAGACCTAAAACTGCGGATCCGTCCGTGATGACTGCAATTAAATTGTGTCTTCTTGTGTATAAATAACTGTCTTCTATATGCTCTTTTATAGCTAAACATGGTTCAGCAACCCCAGGAGAATAATAAATGGATAGGTCATCATTATTTTTAATTTCAACACGTGATATCACTTCGATTTTACCTTGTGCATCTTTATGTTTTTTTAGTGATTCCTGTTTATAATTCATCATAACACCTCGATTATTTAATCATATTTTAACACAAAAAAAGCTAAATATTATGAATATTCCACAATCTAATTAAGCTTTATAACGATTTAAACAAAAATAAGTAAAGCGCTTACAATTTAGGGTTTATTTTTATATATTTATTATGTATAATAAAGGTATCAGTCAAAAGGAGACAATTCATGAAAAGTAACTACATGGCAGAGCCTTACCGTATCAAAATGGTTGAGCCCATTCGACAAACAACCAAAGAAGAACGGATAACGCTCTTAAAAAATGCAGGGTACAACCCTTTTTCTTTGCGAAGTGAAGACGTTTATGTCGATTTATTAACAGATTCTGGCACAGGTGCTATGAGTCAAGATCAATGGGCAGCAATGATGCAAGGTGATGAAGCATACGCTGGTTCTAAAAGCTTTTACAAATTAGAAAGCGTCGTTAAACACATCACAGGATACAAATATTTTATTCCTGCACATCAAGGGAGAGGTGCAGAACAAGTCTTTTTACCGCAACTTGTGACAAAAAAGGGTATGTATTTTATATCTAATATTCATTTTGACACAACTAGAGCGCATGTTGAGCTAGCTGGAGCAAGAGCAATTGATTGCGTGATTGAAGATTGTTACGATATTGATCATTACCATGATTTTAAAGGTAATTTTTGTATTGGAAAGCTAGAAGCAGCCATCGAAAAACATGGTAAAGAAAATATTGCTGGTATTATCATGACCATAACAAACAATTCAGCAGGGGGACAACCTGTATCAATAGCTAATTTAAAAGCAGTTAAAGAAATTGCTGATAAAAATGGTATTATGACAATCATTGATGGCGCTAGATATGCTGAAAACTGTTTTTTCATTAAAGAACGTGAAGAAGGATATCAAGATAAAGATATTATTGATATTGCAAGAGAAACATTTAGCCTTGCTGACGCATTTTTAATGAGTGCAAAAAAAGATGGACTTGTTAACATGGGTGGCATTATAGCTATTAAAGATAACGAAGACATATATAATAAGTGTAGAACCTATATTGTTCCTATGGAAGGATTCCCTACTTATGGCGGTCTTAATGGAAGAGATATGGAAGCTTTAGCTGTAGGTTTAATGGAAGCACTTGATCTTAATTACTTAAGACATCGTATTGACCAAGTCAGATATCTTGGTGATCGGTTAAAAGATGCTGGTATTCCTATTCAGTATCCACTAGGCGGTCATGCAGTCTTTGTAGACTGTAAGGCAATGTGTCCACACATTCCTTATCATCAGTTTCCAGCATTAAGTGTTACGAATGCCTTATATATTGAAGGAGGAGTGCGTGCGGTTGAAATCGGATCCCTTCTTTTAGGTAGAGATCCAGATACACATCAAAACCTTCAAAGCAGAATGGAACTTATGAGATTAACTATCCCAAGAAGACTATACACATATAATCATTTAGATGTTGTAGCAGATGCAATGATCCATGTTTATCATCATCGTCATGAGCTTAAAGGTTATGTTTTTGAGTATGAATCACCTATATTAAGACATTTTACTGCGACATTTAAACCATTATAAAGGAGGACGTTTATGTTTCTTTATTTAATTGTTGGCATTATTGCTTTTATGTATGTGTTGGATATCATCGTGTCATATTTAAATTATTCTTACCGGAAAAAACCAATTCCCGACATTGTTAAAGATATCTATAATGAAGATGAATACAAGACATGGTTATCATATACCATGGAGCGCACAAAACTTAGTTTTATCGAAAAAACATTATCAATCATAATGGTCATATCATTTTTAATATGTGGTGTCTTTCCTATTTTTTGGGATTTATCTGAGCAAATATTCCCAAAATCTTTCATCATGCAAACGAATATATTCATTTTGATTTATGTTGTTATTATGCAAATAATGAATATACCATTTAGTTACATCGAGACCTTTAAAATTGAAGAAAAATATGGATTTAACAAGACTTCTAAAGGCACATTTGTTAAAGATAAAATCAAAGGTTTCTTACTTGTTGGTGCGTTACTTGTAGGGATTATTTCAGCGATAAGCGCAATCTATCAGACGTTTAAAGATGATTTACTTTATGTGGGGCTTGGTGCATGGCTTTTGCTTGTTATTGTTACATTCGTTATGGTTTATCTAAATACGAAAGTATTTGTTAAACTATTTAACAAGTTAACACCAATTGAAGAAGGCACATTGAAACAAAGAATTGAACAAATGGCAAATCGAGTAGGATTTCAAATCAAGTCCGTATCGAAAATGGATGCTTCAAGGCGTTCAACTAAATTGAATGCGTTTTTTAGCGGTTTAGGAAAGACAAGAGAAGTTGTGTTGTTTGACACATTATTAGAAAAATTAAGTGAAGAAGAAGTCTTATCAGTTCTTGCTCATGAATTTGGACATATGGTTCATAAAGATGTTCCTAAAATATTAGTTCAAAGAACGTTTATGTATTTAGTTTTTTCAGTTTTACTAATTTTAATATTAAACTCAACATCACTATTTATTGACTTCAACATGCCGATTCAAAATTTAGGCTTTAGTCTTATCTTATTTACGCTGTTCTTAGAACCCTTAGGATTTATTATGGGAATCATCAACAATTATCTAAGTAGAAAAGCTGAATATAAAGCAGATGCATTTTCAGCCACTTTGATTGATAAAAAGCATATGATTAAAGCTTTAAGAATTTTAGTTAAAGAAAACTTTGCGAATTTGAACCCCCATCCTTTTTATGAATGGATTCATTATTCGCATCCCAAAATAGCAGATCGATTACAAGCAATCGAAAATTTAAAATAAAAGGAGAATCACATGACATACCATATTTTAGCAATTAATCCAGGATCTACCTCTACAAAACTTGCCATCTATGAAGATGAGAAGTTGGTTTATAAAGAGAGCGTTAAACACGACGCTATTCAAATTTCTAAGTTTGAACACGTTATAGACCAATATGAATTCAGAATGGATGCTATACATAAAGCCATCAAGAAATCAAAGGTTGATTTAAGTCAACTCAATGCTGTTGTTGGTCGTGGTGGCATGTTAAAGCCTATTGAAGGTGGAACATATGAGATTAACGATGAAATGATTACATATATTAAGCAAGCGCCTCGTGGAGAACATGCTAGTAATTTAGGATGTATCATCGCCAAAAGTATCGCTGATGAGCTTCATATACCAAGTTTTATTGTTGATCCAGTTGCTGTAGATGAAATGGAAGATATTGCTAGATTTACAGGGATGCCAGAAATCAAAAGAGACAGCTTATTTCATGCACTTAATCAAAAGGCTGTTGCATTGAAAGCAAGCAAAGATTTGAATAAGAAATATAGCGAACTCAATCTAATCATTGCACACTTAGGTGGAGGAATATCAGTAGGTGTTCACAGAAAAGGTCGCGTGATTGATGTCAATAACGCACTTGATGGTGATGGCCCTATGTCACCTGAGCGAAGCGGTTCAGTCCCAATGGGTCCGCTTTATAAGATGGTTTTTTCGGGTAAATATACACTTAAAGAAATACAAAGAAAAAACTATGGTCAAGGTGGTTTAGTTGCTTATTTAGGGACAAATGATGGTTATGAAATACAACAACGCATTAAAGCTGGTGATGAAAAAGCTAAATTTATATACGAAGTCATGTGCTATCAAATTGCTAAAGAAATAGGTAGCGGAGCTACCGTTTTAAAAGGGAATGTGGATGCCATTATTTTAACAGGTGGTTTAGCTTACGATCACTTAGCAGTTGAAATGATTCAAGAACGTGTTTCTTTTATCGCACCTGTTTTAGTTTATCCAGGAGAAGATGAAATGGAAGCTTTAGCCTTAGGTGGATTACGGGTATTAAAAGGTGAAGAACAAGCTAAGATTTATAAGTAATTAAGGAGGTTAGTGATTATGAAAACAATGCAAGATATCATTAGAAAAGCACAACTTTTACCAAAAAGAAAAATGGTTGTAGCTGCTGCAGAAGATGATCATGTAATTGAAGCCATTCATATGGCTTATCAAGTAGGCATTATTGAAGCTGTTTTAGTTGGTGATGCTATAGAGATTAAAAAGATTTTAAAGCAATTGAAAATTGATGAAAAAGCATATGAAATTGTTGATATAAAAGATAAAACGGAAGCATGCGAATATGCTGTGAAAATGATTAGCAATCAACAAGCCGATATTTTAATGAAAGGATTAGTTGATACTGCAGTGATTTTAAGAGCAGCATTAGATAAAGATTTTGGTCTTAGAACACCGAATCGAATCTCTCATGTGACAGTTATGGAAATACCTACTTATCATAAATTATTATTGATGAGTGATGGAGCTATGAATATCAATCCAGATGTTGAAATCAAACAAGAAATTATTGAAAATGGTATTTTGGTTGCTCATGCTGTAGGCATAAAGCATCCTAAAGTTGGTATGATTGCTGCGATTGAAAAAGTAAATCCTAAAATGCAAGCAACACTTGATGCACATGAACTTATCCAACGTAATATAGATGGACGCATAAAAGGTTGTACAATTGGTGGACCTTTCGCACTAGATAATGCAATTAACAAAGAAGCTGCGATTCATAAAGGTATTACTGACCCTATGGCAGGAGATGTAGATTTTCTAGTCATGCCACAAATTGAATCAGGGAATGTCTTTTATAAAAGCATGATGTTTTTAGCGAACGCAAAAAGTGCAAGTGTTATTGCTGGAGCAAAAAAACCAATTGTTTTAACATCCCGTGCGGATTCAAAAGAAAGCAAGTTTTATTCAATTGCTTTATCCCAGTTAATAGCAAATACATAATTTAAAGGATGTGACATTATGATTGTACTTGATGGTAAATCTTTAACATTGCATCAGTTGAAAAAAATAGCAAGAGATTATGAACATGTCGAAATTGATCCGCTTAGTCAAGAGCTCGTTTTTCATGCGAGCCTTTTTGTTTCTCAAGTCGTAGAAAAAGGAAATCCAGTTTATGGTATTAATACTGGGTTTGGTCATTTAGCACATGTCACAATTGATAAGTGTGAAGTTAACAAATTACAAGAAAATCTTTTAGTATCGCACGCCTGTGGTGTTGGTGAACCTCTACCTATTGAAACAGTTAGAGCAATGATGGCTTTAAGAATTAATGCATTGATCAAAGGTTACAGCGGTATTCGTTTAGAAACCATTATGAAAATGGTTGAATTGCTAAACTTAAATATTATTCCTGTTGTCTTTGAAAAAGGTTCATTAGGAGCAAGTGGAGATTTAGCATTACTTTCTCATATGAGTTTGCCGCTTATCGGACGTGGTGAAGTTTATCTAGAAGGTGTACGAATGGAAACAAACCAGGCGTTTCAACTTAAGAACATAAAACCTTTAGAAAGCTTACATGCAAAAGAAGGATTATCATTAATTAACGGAACGCAAGCTATGAGTGCTATCGGAGGTCTCGTCCTTTATGATGCACTAATGCTAATAAAAAATGCAAATTTAGCAGCATCTTTAACGATGGAAGCACTTCATTCAATTACTTCTGCTTATGACCCTCGGATTCATGAAGTAAGAAATCAAAAAGGTCAAATGCACGTTGCTCAAGAAATTCTAACTAATCTTGAAGGGAGCACATATGTTAAAAAGCAAGATGAGAAAAGAGTTCAAGATGCCTATTCCATAAGATGTACTCCACAAGTTCATGGTGCATCGCTTGATGCGTTTCATCATGTGCTTGATATTTTAGAAAGAGAAATGAACGCAGTAACCGATAATCCTATTTTGTTTTTGGATAGTCAAGAAGCGATTAGCGCAGGTAACTTTCACGGTCAACCACTTGCATTAGCTTTTGATTATTTAGGGATAGCTCTATCTGAACTGGCAAACATTAGTGAAAGAAGATTAGAAAGACTAGTTAATCCACATCTGAGTCAAGGATTACCAGCATTTTTGTCTACATGTTCAGGTCTTCATTCAGGATTTATGATTGTGCAGTATACTGCGGCTTCATTAGTTAGTGAAAATAAAGTCTTATCCCATCCAGCATCAGTTGATAGCATTCCATCTTCAGCTAATCAAGAAGACCACGTTTCGATGGGCTCAATATCTGCAAGGAAAGCAAAAACCATTTTAGATAATGTAAGAAAAGTTATATCAATGGAAATGTTTACTGCATGTCAAGCTATTGATCTGAGAGAAAAGGCTATATTAGGCGAAAAAACAAAGAAGGCATATGATTATATTAGAGACAAAATCCCATTTATTCCCTATGATGAAGTCATGTATCCCTACCTTCATAGTATAGAAAATATCATAAAAAGTGATGCATTTTTAGAATCAATCTTCGATGAGGTGATTGAATGAAAATACAAAATAAAGTCAATATCGAAACGATTTTTCCTCACATTCCTAAACAAAGAAATAGATTTCTAAAAAATGTTCGAAGAGCTCCTAAACGAGAGTCAAAATTATCAGATAAAGACGTGGAAATGGCTTTAATGAATGCTTTGCGTTATGTACCTAAACATTGGCACGATGAATTAATACCAGAATTTATTGATGAATTAATGACACGAGGACGTATTTATGGGTATCGTTTTATTCCAGATGAAAAAATCATAGGTAAACCTATTGATGCATATCAAGGAAAAACGTTAGAAGGTAAAGCATTTCAAGTGATGATCGATAACAATTTAGATCACGATGTCGCACTCTATCCTTATGAGCTCGTGACTTATGGTGAAACTGGTCAAGTTTTTCAAAACTGGATGCAATACCATTTAACAAAGAAGTATTTAGAAATACTAACTGACGAGCAGACACTTGTGATCATGTCTGGACATCCACTGGGCTTATTCAAATCGCACAAAAGGTCACCACGCGTTGTCTTGACTAATGGTTTAATGATCGGACTATATGATAATCAAGAATCATTTAACCGCGCACAAGCTATTGGTGTTGCCAATTATGGACAAATGACTGCCGGTGGTTTTATGTATATTGGTCCACAAGGTATCGTTCATGGAACATATAATACACTACTTAATGCGGGTAGGTTAAAATTAGGATTAAAGGATCAAGAAAATCTTTCTGGTAAGCTTTTTGTTTCATCTGGACTTGGAGGCATGAGTGGCGCTCAAGGAAAAGCGATAGAAATAGCTGGCGGTGTTGGTATTATTGCTGAAGTCGATTATTCACGTATTGAAACAAGATATCAACAAGGTTGGATCTCAAAGATTGCCCTTTCACCGAAGGAAGCTTTTGATTTAGCTAATGAGTCAATTAAGAGTCATAAACCATTAGCCATCGCTTATTTTGGTAATATTGTCAATTTGCTTGAATATGCGAATGAGCATAAAATGAAAATCGATTTACTATCTGATCAAACAAGTTGTCATGCTGTTTATGATGGTGGATACTGCCCAGTTGATATGACGTTTGATGAGAGAACTAACATGCTTAAAGAAGATAAAGAAACATTTATTGAACGTGTTAATGAAACACTAAAAAGACATTATCGTGTGATTGAGAAACTTGTAGCGTCAGGTACATACTTTTTTGATTATGGAAATAGTTTTTTAAAAGCCATTTATGATACAGGTATTAAACAAATATGTAGTAATCAAGAAAACGACCTTGAAGGTTTTATTTATCCATCATACGTTGAAGATATTATGGGTCCTTTACTATTTGATTATGGATATGGACCTTTTAGATGGGTTTGTCTATCAGGAAAAGATGAAGACTTAGATAAAACTGATCAAATGGCCATGCAAATGATAGACCCTACACGAAGATTTCAAGATTATGATAACTATCACTGGATAAAAAATGCTAAACAAAACAAATTAGTTGTTGGAACAAAAGCAAGAATATTATACCAAGATGCACAAGGAAGACTAAATATTGCCTTAAAATTTAATGAGATGGTAAGAAATAAAGAAGTTGGTCCGATTATGCTAGGCAGAGATCATCATGATACTGGTGGCACAGACTCGCCATTTAGAGAAACAGCGAATATTAAAGATGGTTCGAACATTATGGCAGAAATGGCGACACATGTTGCTTTAGGAAATGCATCAAGAGGCATGAGTTTAGTTGCTCTTCATAATGGTGGAGGAGTTGGAATTGGCAAATCAATTAATGGTGGGTATGGCATGTTACTCGATGGCTCTTTAGAAAAAGATGACATTTTAAAATCAGCAATGCTATATGATGTCATGGCAGGTGTTTCAAGAAGAGCATGGGCTAGAAATAGTCATGCAATAGAAACCGTAAAAGCATTTCATGATTCGCAATCGGATTCATCGGTTACATTACCCTATGATGCTGATATAGAAAAAATTAGAGAAGTTTTGAAAAACAATAAATAAAAGGAGTGGTTTAATGTCTAAGATAGTGCAATGTGTTCCTAATATATCAGAAGGAAAAGATTTAGATATCATTAATTACATCGTTGAACCTTTAAAACATAAAGAAGGATTTAAACTCGTTTCTGTTGAACCCGATCAAAGTTATCATCGAACGGTTATTACATTGATTGGTGATCCAGAAATGATGATTGAACCATTACTCGAATTCTTTAAAAGAGCAATTGAGAAAATTGATTTAAATCATCATCAAGGTGAGCATCCACGGATGGGAGCTGTTGATGTTTTGCCTTTTATTCCTATTTCAGGAGCTACAATTGATGAATGTATATCTTATGCGATTAAGATGAGTGAAAAAGTTTCAAGTTTATATCATGTTCCCGTATTTCTTTACGCAAAAGCAGCAGAACAACCTAATCGTGTGAATTTACCAGATATTCGTAAAGGTGAATTTGAAGGCATGAAAGAAAAAATAAAAGATTTAGAATGGAAACCAGATTTTGGACCTCAAGAAATTCATCCGACGTTTGGTTGTGTAGCTATAGGAGCACGTATACCTCTTATTGCATACAATATTGATCTAGATACTAAAGATGAAAAAACTGCAAATAACATTGCTAAAGCAATACGTCAGTCATCTGGAGGTTTTAAATATATACAAGCAGGACCTGCCTATCTAGAAGATAAAGGTTTTGTTCAAGTGACCATGAACATTCTTGACTATAAAAAGAATCCAATCTATCGTATATTTGAAACAGTTAAAATGGAAGCCAAACGTTATCATGTAGAAATCAAAGGATCAGAAATTGTAGGTTTAGTTCCAAAAGAAACATTACTAGATACTATTAAGTACTATGATCAAGTCTTTAATTTATCATTTGATAAAGAAATGAGTTTTGATCAAATCGTTCAAAAAAGCATACAATACTTAGGTTTAAGAGATTTTGATCTATATAAGATTATTGAAGCCAATCTATAAGGAGGAATCATGAAAACTACCATTTTGATTAAAAACATTAAAACCATTTACACGCCTTATAAAATGCCGCCTGTTCATGGTAAACACATGAACAAGATTAAAGAAATACATGATGGATTTATTGCTATTAAAGATGCTGCAATTTTAGATTTTGGAGTAGGTGATGGCGAAAAGTACATCGACAATCACACCGTCATTCATGATGCTAAACAAGCAATTGCAATACCTGGATTCATTGACTCTCATACACATCTTGTTCACGCAGGATCAAGAGAAGATGAATATGATAAATTGAATGAGGGCGTTCCATATCTTGATATTCTAAATGCTGGTGGTGGTATATTAGGAACTGTAGAAAAAACAAGAAAAGCGCCTTTTGAAGCACTTTATCATCAAGCAATGAAGTCTCTAGATCATATGTTGTTATATGGAGTAACCGTATTAGAAGCAAAATCAGGATATGGTCTAAATTTTGAAACTGAAGTTAAACAACTTGAGGTTGCCAAAGCATTAGAATTAGCTCATCCAATTCACATTCAACATACATATATGCCAGCACATGCCTATCCTCTAGAGTATAAAGATAACAAAGAAGGCTATATTCAATCGATATTAGAAGACATGAAAAAAATTAAAGAACTTAAACTTGCTGGTGCTGTTGATGTCTTTTGTGAAACAGGTGTATTTTCACTAATGGAAACGAAAAGAATCTTGTCAAAAGCTAAAGATTTAGGTTTTGCAGTCAAATTGCATGCTGATGAAATTCATGCATTAGGTGGTGCGGGGCTAGGCGTTGATTTGCACGCTACATCTGTTGATCATCTCATGGCAATTAAAGATGAAGATATTGATAAACTTGCGTATTCAAACACCATTGCGAACTTACTACCAGGAACTTCATTTTATCTTAAAAAAGATTATGCAAGAGCACGTCATATGATTGATCAAGGAGTAGCAGTATCAATCTCTAGTGATTACAATCCAGGCTCTTGTCCTACTGAAAACTTTCAACTAATCACTCAATTAGCTTCAAGAGAACTACATATGACTCCAGCAGAAATACTCCAAGCAACAACTATAAATCCAGCATATCATTTAGGCATTAGTGAAACACACGGCTCAATTGAAATCGGGAAATTCGCAAATATCGTTTTGCTTGATGTACCTAACTTATCTTATATGTTTTATCATTTTGGTATAAATCATACAAAAGATGTATATATTGAAGGTAAACGTGTCGTTTATCAAAGACAAATAGTGAGGTCATGAACATGAAACTTATTGATTTGAAAGTAATTGATTTTATCAACGAAGTTGACTCTAAAAATCCAGCGCCAGGTGGTGGTTCAGTTTCTGCCCTTTGTGGTGCACTAGGCGCATCACTCATTCGAATGGTTGGTCACTTAACACTTGGTAAGAAGAAGTTTTTAGCTTTGGATTCCTCTATTCAATTAGAATTTAAAAGCACTTTATCAGAATTAATGATGATTAAAGATCAAATAATTAGTCTAGTTGATAAAGATACAGATGCGTTTAATATGATTATGGATGCTTATCGCATGGCTAAAACAACAGATGATGAGATAAAGATAAGAACACAAGCCATTCAAGAAGCAACCATTGAAGCCATCATGGTTCCATTAAAGGTTGCCAGTTTATCCATGAGTGCACTGAATCACTTGGATACAATTTTGCAAAACGGTAATCAATCAGCGATTTCTGATTTAGGTGTTGCAATCTTATCACTAATCACAGGTGTTGAAGGCGCTTGTTTAAATGTTTTAATCAATCTTCCAGGACTTGAAGATCAAATTGCAAAACAACAATATAAAAATCAAGCTATCGAACTATTAAAAAAAGCTCATCTTAAAAAAGATGAACTTATGCCTAAAGTTTATTTACATCTATTACCTTAATCATAGTAACTATACAATAAGAAAGAGAATGTCGCCATTGTCTTTCTTATTTATCAAGTAAAAAATTTAACATTTTTAAATTTATAAATAGCATAGATATCTAATATCCAACCAACAAATGCTCCAAATGGAAACCAAATGATGCCAATAATAATAAGTACAAGATCTTTTTTGTGTATCCCTTTAGCAATCCGATAGATCCCATATGCTACACCGTCAATGATTGGTAATGCTAAAATAAACTTAAACAAAACGGGTAATTCATCATAAGCCTTAACCAAATTTTTCATTGTAAATCCTCCTTTTTTATTATATATCCATTATACGCTACTTATTTTTATTTTACAAACTGCAAAAACACATCTCATTTCTCGATTTTAACTACATCTTTATATATTCATATAATCTTTTTCAAAAGGTGTTGACAGCGCTTTCATTTATCGTTTATAATGGATGTGTATATGCGATACAGAGGAGCGACTTATTGTGTACCTAATCATAAAAAGAATGGACGTTCTTGTGGTTAAGGGAAGGTGTATGTCGCCGAAAGCTTAAACTAGTCCAACTTTAAGCTTGGTAAATGAGGGAACACCTCATTTACTGCCATTTTAACTTGTAAAATGGAGAGCTGTTTATTTTAAACAGTTCTCTTTATTTTTATCCAAAGGAGCGATTATTTAATGATTAAGTACATGAAAATTGGAGATGTAAGAAGTTATGAAAGAACGATTACCAAAGAAGATGTTTATCAGTTTGGTCAATTGACAGGTGACATGAATGATACCCATTTTAATGAAACGTATGCAGCAACCACAGTTTTTGAGAAGCCGATTGTACATGGTATGTTAGTAGGTTCCCTCTTTAGTAAAATATTTGGTTTAGAATATCCAGGTGAAGGAACGATTTATTGTTCACAATCACTATTATTTAAGAAACCTGTTTACCCTAATCAAAAGCTTATCGTGAGAGTGACTGTTAAAGATATCATACTTGAAAAAAATCGGGTCATTTTCACAACTGAAATCTTAAATGAAAAAGATGAAATCATGCTCACTGGAGAGGCTATGCTCATGCCTAGAAAAGAGGAACATCATGAATAAATGGATACATAAAGATACATTTATATCACTTTTGAAAGATGGTCAATCCATCATGTTTGGTGGGTTTTTAGCTTGTGGGACGCCAGAACGACTTGTTGATTGGATTTTAGAATCGAAAGTAAAAGATCTTACACTCATCGGCAATGATGCAGGATGGCCAGATCGTGGCATTGGGAAATTGATTGCCAACAATCGAGTAAAAAAAATTATTGTTTCACACATCGGAACCAATCCAGAAGCGGGAAAGAAAATGCATGAAGGTACACTTGAAGTAGAACTCGTCCCACAAGGGTCTTTAATTGAAAAAATTAGAGCATTTGGCGCAGGATTGGGTGGTATATTAACACCTACTGGATTTAAAACAATAGCCGAAAAAGATAAAAGAATTATTGAAGTCAATCATACACCATATATATTAGAGGAAGCTTTAGGAGCTGATTTAGCAATCATTGAATCAAGAGCATCAGATCATTTAGGCAATTTAGTTTATGATAAAACAGCTAGAAACTTTAATCCTGTGATAGCTACTGCGGCAAAAACAGTTGTGGCTTTAACATTTAACAAAGTTGAAGAAATAGACCCTGAATGTGTTGTTACACCACATATATTTGTAGACTATTTAGTTTTGGAGGAAAAATAATGGAACCTAAAGAGATTATTGCAAAACGTATCGCAAAGGAATTAAAAGATGGTGATCTTGTCAATTTAGGTATTGGGCTTCCTCTTGGTGTTGCTAATTATGTAGAAAAAGGTGTTCATATATATCTACAAAGTGAAAATGGCATTATTGGTTTAGGGCCTCTTGCCAATGAGCAACAAAATGATTCTAAACTTACTAATGCTGGTGGACAAGCGTCTACTGCACTTCCTCATGCTGTCTATTTTGATACAGCAACTTCATTTGGCATCATTCGAGGAGGTCACGTTGATGTCACCGTATTAGGTGCATTAGAAGTCGATCAAGAAGGCTCTCTTGCTTCATGGATAATACCAGGTAAACTTGTTCCTGGAATGGGAGGAGCAATGGATCTTGTCGTAGGTGCAAAAAAAGTTATTATTGCAACCACACATACAAATAAAGGTATCTCAAAAATAAAGAAAAAATGTCAATTACCACTTACCGCTTATGGACAAGTGAATATGATTGTCACAGAATTAGCAGTAATGGTAGTTAAAGAAGATGGTCTTCATCTTATTGAAAGACATCCAGATGTTACTATTGAAGAGATTATCAATCAAACCGAAGCAGAACTTATTATTGACAATGTCAAGTTGATGGACATATAGGAGGGAAACATGGAAAAAGTTATACATAGATGTCGCTTATCTCAAAACGATGCACATTATGGTGGAAATTTAGTTGATGGGGCTAAAGTGTTAGCTTTGTTTGGAGATGTAGCAACTGAACTTTTAATCATTCATGATGGTGATGAAGGTTTATTTAGAGCTTATGAAAAAGTTGATTTTTTAGAGCCACTTTATGCTGGTGATTTTATTGAAGTTGTTGGGGAAATCATTGAAGTAGGAAACACTTCACGTAAAATGCATTTTGCTTGTTATAAAGTTATAGCAACTAGACCAGATATTAATCCTTCAGCAGCGGATGTGCTAAAAAATAAAGTGTTAACAACTGAAGCATATGGAACATGCATTGTTCCTAAAGATAAAAAAAGAGTTCATCATGGATAAACTTATTATCACTTGTGCAATATCTGGTGCAGAAGTAACGAAGGCTCACCATCCCTCAATTCCCTATACCATTGAAGAAACAGTTATACAAGCTTATGAAGCATATCAAGCTGGAGCATCAATTATCCATCTACATGTAAGAACAGATGAGGGATTACCTACACAAAGTAAAATAAGATATAAAAAAGTCATTCAAGCGATTAGAAAAAAGTGCCCTGATGTTATCATTCAGCCTTCTACTGGGGGAGCTGTTGGCATGAATAGACAAACACGATTAAAGCCAACAGAGCTTCCAATAGAAATGGCAACATTAGACTGTGGAACACTTAATTTTGGTGGTGATGATATCTTTGTCAATACCGAAAATGATATTAAATATTTTGCAAAAGTTATGAAAGAAAGACATATATTTCCTGAATTAGAATGTTTTGAAAAGGGTCATGTTGATATGATATTAAGACTTAATAAAAAAGGATTTATCTTTGATCCCATGCATTTTAGTTTTGTTTTAGGGGTTAATGGTGGCATGACAGGAGAAGAAAGAGATTTTCATTTTCTTAGAGAATCCATTCCACAAAACGCTACATATAGTGTTGCAGGCATTGGAAGATATGAGTTTTCTATAGCTGAACTATCGATAAAATATGGTGGACACGTCCGAGTGGGACTTGAGGATAACATTTATATTGAAAAAGGTGTACTTGCAAAAGGCAATAAAGAATTGGTTGAAAAAGTTGTTGAACTTGCAAATAAGTATAACCGAGAAATTGCATCACCAAAAGAAGCTAGAGCCATTTTAGGCATAAAGGAGTTTAATCATGAAAACATTCTCTAGATTTGGAACACATCGTGTCATTGAACCGAAACATGTTTTACCACAAGCAGCACTAATCATCGATTCAACACCTACATGCTATCCACCTGAATGTTTAATTGATGTTGATGTTTTAAACATTGATTCAGCATCTTTTCATCAAATTAAAACAGCGTGTAACAAAGATCAATATAAAATGAAAGAGATGATATTATCAATCGTTAAACAACAAGGTAAAATGCAAAATCCAGTCACAAAAAGTGGTGGTATGCTCATTGGTAAAGTCAAAGAAGTTGGAAAAGATTTCCATCATGATTTACGTGTTGGAGATAAAATTGCAACCCTTGTATCACTATCACTTACACCGCTACATATAGAAGAAATCATTTCCATTAATTTGGATAATGAACAAGTTAAGATTAAGGGACAAGCTGTATTGTTTGATTCAGGAATTTATGCAGTTATACCTGAAGACCTTGATGAAAAACTTGTATTAGCTGCTTTAGATGTTTGTGGTGCACCAGCTCAAGTTGAGAAGCTAGCACAAAAAGATCAAACGGTTTTTATTATTGGAGCAGCTGGTAAATCAGGACTATTATGTTCGTATGTTGCTAAAAAGAAAGTCGGAATCAAAGGAAAGGTCATTGCGCTTGTTAACGAGCAAAATCAAAAAGAGCTTTTAGAAAACTTAGGATATGCTGATGAAATCATTTTAGAAGATGCAACAAACAGCGTAGCTGTATATGAAATCATGGATAAGTTAACACAAAGCGCGCTTGCAGATTTAACGATTAACGTTGTCAATGTAGAAAACACAGAAATGACATCTATATTATCAACAAAAGATGATGGTATTGTATATTTCTTTTCAATGGCTACATCATTTACAAAAGCTGCACTTGGAGCAGAAGGTGTTTCAAAAGATGTACGTATGATTATAGGAAATGGTTATACAAAAAATCATGCTGAATATACTATAAGTCTGATGCGAGAAAATAAAGAACTTCATGATTTATTCATGAATAGATATGCGGGAGAATAAACATGAAAAATATATTGAATGAAACATATTTAGAAAGAAAAAACAAATATTTCCCAAACGTGAAACAAGAAGAGTGGAATGATTGGAAATGGCAGACAACTCATCGTATTAAAACAGCAAATGAACTAAGAAAATATGTTAACTTAACAGAAGACGAAGAAAAATCGATTGATGGTGTTCTTGGGAAACTTAGAATGGCAATTACCCCTTATTATTTAACACTGATTAATCCAGACAATGCAAAATGCCCCATTAGGATGCAAGCTATTCCTCTAGGCAATGAACTTTTTGTTGGCAAAAACGATTTATATGATCCACTTGCTGAAGATCATGATTCACCGGTTCCTGGACTAACACATCGTTATCCAGATCGCGTGTTATTTTTAATAACAGATATGTGCGCTATGTATTGTAGACATTGCACAAGAAGACGTTTCGCAGGACAAAAGGATGCTGAACAAAAAATTGAAAACATTGATCGTGCTATTGATTATATTCGTTCACATGAAGAAATAAATGATGTTTTACTATCGGGTGGAGATGCGTTTATGGCAAGCGATGAGCGCATAGAATATATTCTTAAAAAATTGCGTGAAATTGATCATGTTCAAGTCATTCGTTTTGGTACAAGAACTCCAGTTGTCATGCCACAAAGAATTACTGATAAGCTTGTTAACATGTTAAAAAAATATCATCCGATTTGGGTTAACACGCATTTTAACCATCCTGATGAGTTAACTAGAGAAAGTAAACAAGCAATCGATCGATTAGCAGACGCTGGCATAAGTGTTGGTAATCAATCCGTATTATTAAGAGGTATTAATGATTGTGTCTTCATCATGAGAAGACTTGTTAAATCACTCGTCGCTATTCGTGTTAGACCTTATTATATTTATCAATGTGATCTATCGGTAGGTATTGAGCATTTTAGAACAACCGTTTCTAAAGGTATAGAAATCATCGAAGGTCTAAGAGGTCATGTTTCAGGATTTGCAGTTCCAACATTTGTTGTTGATGCACCTGGAGGTGGCGGAAAGATTCCTGTTATGCCCAATTACGTTATTTCACATGCTCCAAACAAAATAGTTTTAAGAAACTTTGAAGGTGTGATTACGACATACAATGAACCATCAAATTATGAATCAAACTGCCTATGTGAAGACTGTAAAAATCAGAAGCTTGATGGTGTTGTTGCGTTGTTAAATGGAGAGCATATGTCACTTGAACCTGAGAATCTACTTAGAAAGAAGCGTATAGCAAGTGCAAAACATCATTAATCCATTTCAAACAATTGGAATTATTGGCTTAGCAAAAAATACAGGTAAAACAACAACTTTAAATAAAATGATTGATATGTATAAAGCAAAAAAAATAGGCTTGACATCAATTGGCCTTGATGGCGAAGAGCTTGATCAAGTTAATTTTCTACCCAAGCCTAGAATCAATGTTTTTAAAGGAATGGTTATTGCAACAACCCAAGTATGTCTAAATCAGTCTAGTATTACGTATGAAGTACTTAAAAAAGTAGATATTTTTACTGCATTAGGTCCTATCATACTCGTTGAAGTTTTAACAAATGGACAAGTTATCATTGCAGGACCAACGACGAATAAAGATTTAAAAAAAGTGATAGAAATCATGAAACCATATACAGATAAAGTGTTTATAGATGGCGCTTTCAATCGTATGACATTTGCAAATTTAAATCAAATTGACGGCATCATACTTGCTACAGGGGCTTCAGTTCATCCCGTGATGCAAAAAACAATAGAACGTACTCAAGCAATTGTTGAGGCTTTTCAGTTAGAATCAAGTCATCTTTATGATTCAATACCTTCTTCAAAGATGGTTATTTATGAATCTGAAAAGATACATGAATTTCATCATAAAAATTATGATAATTTATCACAACTCTTTGAAAAATATCATCAAACCATAAAAAAGATTTATATCCAAGGTGCAATTACACCTAAAATAATCGAGCTTTTTGTTGATAGAAACGCGGGTTCTTTTGAACTTATTGTTGATGATCCAACCAAGTTTTTAATCTCTGACCAATATTTCAACTACTTTAAAAAACTAAACATTAAATTATCAGTGATTCACCCAAATAGATTGTTATGTGTAACAATTAATCCATTTCGTCCAACTGGAGAATCATATGATTCAGACCAATTTTTATCAAACATGAAAAAAGCAGTATCCATTCCTGTTTTTAATGTTTTAAATATGGAGGTACAACATGGGAAAACTTAATCTAGATGAAAAACTTATTGAATCGTGTCGCATACAAGCTAAAACCATAGCAGATCAAGTTCAAACATTTATTAATCAACACACGACTGTTGCTATTGAGCGCAGTATTTTAAGATTACTTTTAATAGATGGAGTTAATGATTTTGGTGTTCCACTTGTTAACGTCTTTGTTGATCATCTTCACAAACAAGCAGATTTGTCTAAAGGTGTTTGTCACTATATGAGTTATGCGATGAATGATAATCATAAGAGTCCTCAAGAGATTGCACATATGGTTGCTAATCATAAGCTTGATTTATCCATCTATTCAAAATCTGTTAAAAGCCCCTATTTAGGCCTTTTAACACCTTATTTTGAACAATCATTTTCACAAATTATGAAGATGAGAAAAGAAAGAAATGCATTAATTGATCAATCACCAAAAAAACAAACACCTTCTAAATATGTCATTGTTGCTACTGGCAACATTTATGAAGATATTAAACAAGCGGTATCAGCAGCTAAAAAAGGTGCAGATATTATCGCTGTTATTCGAAGCACAGGTCAATCATTACTCGATTATGTTCCATACGGCCCAACAACTGAAGGTTTTGGTGGAACCTATGCAACACAAGAAAATTTTAAGCTGATGCGAAAAGCATTAGACGATGTTTCAAAAGAAGAAAAAAGATATATAAAACTTGTGAACTATGCTTCTGGCCTTTGCATGCCAGAGATTGTCGCAATGGGAGCACTCGAAAGACTTGATATGATGTTAAATGATTCACTATATGGCATCATTTTTAGAGATATCAACATGAAAAGAACGATTGTTGATCAATATTTTTCTCGTGTACTGAGTGCTTATGCACACATCATCATCAATACTGGTGAAGATAATTATTTAACAACTTCAGATGCGTTTGATCATGCACATACCGTATTAGCCTCACAATTTATCAATGAGCAATTTGCAAAACATGCTTATATGGATGAATCGTTAATGGGGCTTGGCCATGCTTACGAAATCAATCCTGAGTTAGAAAATAGTTTTTTATATGAACTTGCTCAAGCTGAAATGGCAAGAGAAATTTTTCCTAATGCACCACTAAAATACATGCCACCAACTAAACATATGACTGGTGATGTTTTTAAAGGAACTGTACAAAATGCCTTGTTTAATATAACAGCAGTTACAACTAAACAATCCATTCATTTGCTGGGTATGATGACTGAAGCTATTCACACGCCTTTCATGAGTGATCGTGCTTTAGCCCTAGACAATGCAGCTTATATTGAAAAAGCATTTAAAAATTTTGGTGATGAAATTGAGTTCAAACCCAATGGAATCATTGTAAATAGAGCAAATGAAGTATTGCACAAAGCACACCAACTTCTACTCGATATTAAAGAAGATGGTCTTTTTAACACACTCCAAAAAGGTGTTTTTGCAGGCATTTCACGTAAAGAAAATCAAGGAAAAGGATTAGAAGGCGTTTATGCTAAACATGGTGATTATGAGAATCCAGCGCTTGATAAACTTATTGAATCATTAAAGGAGGGATATCATGCATAAAGAAATGATCAGACCTTACGGTGATACATTAAATGATGGAAAAGTTCAACTTAGTTTTTCTCTACCGATACCATGTAATCAAAAAGGCGAAGAAGCAGCAAAAGCTTTTGCCATAAAAATGGGGATCTTTGATCCTGCTGTTGTGCATAGTGCACCCATGGGTGATGATTTCAGTTTTTACATTATTTATGGGACAACTAACCATCAAGTGGATTTAAATGATGTGAAAGTTGTAGAAGTTGATTCAAAGGTAAGATCAAAAGAAGAGATTGAAGAATTCATCCAAAATACATTTAGCGAGCCTTTAGTTTTTGTTGGAGCATCAACAGGAACAGATGCTCATACTGTTGGTATAGATGCAATTATGAATATGAAGGGCTATAATGGTAATTATGGACTTGAGCGCTACAAAGGTATTGAAGCCATCAATTTAGGTGGTCAAGTCGATAATGAGACACTATTAGAAAAAGCTCTTGCATATCATGCTGATGTCATATTAATTAGTCAAACGGTGACTCAAAAAGATGTTCATATTCAAAATTTAACGCATTTCATTGAGTTATTAGAAGCTGAACAGCTTAGAGATCGATTTATTGTTATCATTGGTGGACCTCGCATTAATCACTCATTAGCTAAAGAGCTAGGGTATGACGCAGGATTCGGTCCCAAAAAATATGCTTTTGATGTTGCAAGTTTTGCAATAGATGCATTAAAAAATAAGCAAATTAAACTTAAAAAATAGAGATTGATATGCTATAATCAAATTACAATCACATGTATGGTGTTGAAAAACATAACAGGGAATCAAGATAAGCTTGAGCTGTCCCAGCAACCGTGAGACGGACGAAATGCAATAACCACTGAGCAATTGGGAAGGTGCATAGTAGAATGAAGTCGAGCCGGGAGACCTACCATATGTTGATAAAATAGAACAGTCTCCTGGGTCAGAGATGGGCACATTTTTCATTTTTTGCTGCTCACCACCTAGGATTTAAGACAGAAAAGGAGAAGAAAAAATGAAAAAATTATTATTCATCTTTGTTTTAGGTTTTCTAATGTTAGGCTTCCTTGGAGCGTGTACTTCAAAAGCTGAGAGCGATGGAACTTTAACTATTGCCATTCTGGATGTTGATGGTAATGCTTTAGATTCAAAAGTCGTTAATTATTTTAAAGGTGATACGTTAGTTGACGTATTAAATCGCAGTGAAATGGGTTTTCAATATACTGAATACTCAATTGGAACTATGGTTACTGGTGTTGATGGCCTAGAGTTACCGTCAAATGCCTATTTAGCGTTTTATGTTAATAATCAAGGAGCAAGCTTCGGTGTAAATGATTATGAGTTTAACGACGAAGATCTCATTGAGTTTAGAATAACCACTTTTGAATAGATAGTCGTATGAGAAAAGAGCTAGATAAGCTTGTTCAGATTTCTACGATGTCAGCTATTGTTTTTGTCTTAGAAAAGATTTTAGAAGGCATACCCAATGTACAATTAACGGTTGTACTGCTTATGGCATTTATCTATTTTCTAAATTTATCTGAATCGCTTTTATTAGCAACTACATACACCTTATTAGATGTTCTTTTAGGAGGCATCTCACTCTACGCGATACCCATGTTTATCGCATGGAATTTTTTCGCACTGATAGTTTTCTTTGCAAAAGGAAAGTTTAAGACCTTACTGATTATTGGCTTACTATACCCTATTTTTTATTCAATTCTATTAGGACTACCATACATTTATATTCTTAAAATCGATATTCGAGCATACTTTATTGCTGATATTCCATTTACAGCTATATTTATGGTTGCTAACTTCTTAACCATTTTATGGCTATATCCAGTTATTACAAAAACACTCGGAAACTATATGGAAGAAAGATAATGAAAATTTATACTAAACGTGGTGACAAAGGTCAAACAGATCTTTTAGCAAAACGTGTAAAAAAATCTGATTTAAGAATTTCAGTTAACGGTGCTATTGATGAAACCATGGCTTTTGTGATTATGGCCAAGCACTATATTAGATATCCTGAAGTACTCGAAGAACTTGACTTAATACATGAAGATTTGTTTCAAATTGCATATGAAATTGCTTTAAGTAATGAAGAAAAGCCGATTACAAAAAAAGAACGAGTTGATTGGATAGAATCGCGTATCGATTTTTATGATGAAAAACTCATACCTTTACATAAGTTCATAAAGCTGGATCAAACAAAAGCGGCATCATGGCTAAATGTTATACGTGTTACGATTAGACGCGCTGAAAGAGAACTAACTCTTTTATCAGAACAACAGTCAATAAATGTATATACACTTGAGTATGTGAACCGCCTATCAGATTATATGTTTACATTGGCAAGATTTTTCGATGAAGTTTAGAGAGGAGATCATGTATGAATAAAATTAAAGTAATTATTTGGGGATTTGGAGCAATGGGAAGAGGAATGGCAGAAATGCTACTCTTAAAAAAAGGTGTTGAGATCGTTGGTGTATGTGATATCAATCCCGATTATCAAAATAAAGATATTCAAGAGATTTTAAATGTCAATTTAGATCATCCAAAAGTTGAAGTGACAGACAATATTGATCATTTGCTGAACACACAAAAAGCTGATGTTGTTTTGCTCGCAACAGATAGCTTTGTTAAAGGTGCTTATGATAAGATTGTTAAAGTGATCTCAGCTCGCATGAACTGTATAAGTACTGCAGAAGAAATGGCTTATCCAAAAGCGAACCAACCTAAACTTGCTAATCAAATAGACCAACTTGCAAAAGCATATGGTGTTACCGTCTTAGGAACTGGAATTAATCCAGGGTTTATTATGGATTTACTAGTCGTTGCACTAAGTGGAACGATGGTAGATGTTAAACATATCGAAGCTAAGCGTGTAAACTCCCTTTCACCATTTGGTCCAGTAGTGATGCATGAACAAGGAGTAGGTATTACGATGGATGAATATAATTTTAGAGTTGCAGAAAACGAATTAGCAGGGCATGTTGGTTTTAAAGAATCTGTTCATATGATTAGTGATGCATTAGGTGTTAAAATTGATGAGTTTAAACAACAAATGGAACCGATTGTAACTCAAATTGATCGCAAAAGCAAATATGGAGAAGCGAAAGCTGGAACACTTGCTGGTATCAATATGACAGGTCAAGGATTGGTATCAGGTAATGTCTTTATAGATATGATTCATCCACAACAAATTGAACCTGAAATGGAAGGCACCCAAACCGGTGATTATATTAATCTCGAAGGTATACCTAATATTCATATGGCGATTAATCCAGAAGTTGATGGAGGTATTGGAACAATTGCGATGTGTGTTAATATGATTCCACATGTAATTAATGCAAAACCAGGATTAAAGACAATGATTGATCTACCTGTTCCAAGAGCAATTCTTGGAGATATGAGAGATATGATAGATAAAGATGTATAGGAAATCTAACGATTTCCTATTTTTTTTAAAATACTAACACATATGCACTATACATGCACACAAAAACATGATAAACTATTTATGAGTAAGCGCTTCCATAAACGTGTTTTTTTCTATGAAAAGAGGAGAATAGCATGATTAAAAAAAACAGTTATGTTCAAATCTATCAAGTGGTTCTGTCTAATAAAGAAAGGGCAGACCATTTACCACTTGATACCAAAGAGGTTCCTTTCGAAATACGTATGAAAGGAAGACTTTTGCATGATGCAAATTTAGGAGAATCTGTAAAAATAGAAACACCAACAAAACGCATTGAACAAGGGATTTTAATCGCAGTTAATCCCTATTATATGCATAGCTTTGGGCATCATGTAGAGATTTTAAGAAGTGTCAGAGATGTGATTTTAAAAGAAACGGAGGATCTATAATGAGCTCTTCGTATCACGACGTATTAAGGCGAAAAAATCAAATCATGAAAAATGCTTTAAAACTTGATTATGATAAGTTTGAGTTTGAGGGCATTGGTTTTGATTATGCAAAAATGATGGCAGATGCTTCTTATACACTTGAAGATGTTAGGGATATACAAGTTGCAAATAATGTAGGCAACACACCGCTCATAGAACTTAAAAGATTATCAGCATATGCAAGATCACTCACTAAAGAAGGATATGGGGCTAGAATCTTTTTAAAAGACGAATCAACCAACCTATCAGGATCATTTAAAGCTAGACGAGCAGCTATGGCAATCCATCAAGCTAAAAAATTAGGATACAAAGGTGTGATTGCAGCAACTTCTGGCAACTACGGTGCTGCAGTAGCTGCATTAGCAGCTAGACAAGGATTAAAATGCATAATTGTTCAAGAATGCTTTGACTCACATGGTATTGGTCAACCTGAAATTATTGAAAAAGCGAGAGCATGTGAAGCGTATGGTGCTGAAGTTGTTCAATGTTCAGTTGGACCTGAACTGTTTTATCAATTTCTTAAATTACTGGAAGAAACCTCATATTTTAATGCATCTCTTTATTCTCCATATGGCATTATGGGCATTGAAACATTAGGTTATGAGATTGCTGAACAAATATATAAACAAGAACATAAGTATCCAGAAGTAGTTATATGTACGAATGCAGGTGGTGGAAATTTAACAGGTACAGCAAGAGGATTAAAAAAAGCTGGAGCAGACGATACAAAAATAATTGCTGCTAGTGTTGATTTATCAGGACTTCACATGGCCTCCGATAAAGATTTTAATCAAAAATCATTTACGACAGGACACACAGGCTTTGGTATTCCCTTTACTACCTTCCCAGATCGAAGTGATGTGCCACGCAGTGCAGCGAGACCACTTCGCTACATGGATCAATATGTATTGCTAAATCAAGGAGCAGTGTTTTATATCACAGAAGCACTTGCAGTACTTGAAGGTATGGAAAGAGGCCCAGCTGGAAATGTGTCTCTCGCTGCTGCTTTTTCACTAGCTCAGCAAATGCCAAAAGATCATATCATTGTTGTTCAAGAAACGGAATACACTGGTGCAGGTAAACACATGAGCGCGCAAGTATCTTTTGCAAGTGATCGAGGCATTGAGCTTATACTTGGTGATCCATTAAAAGAAAAACCAGGAAAAAACATCATATTCCCACAATCGGGAGCGATGTTAAAACATAAAGATGTTCCACTTGATGATTTACGCAAAAGTTATTTGAAACGATTTAAAGATGATTTGCTATTTGATCAAGATTATTTATATTTAAAAGAAGAGTTAAATTGTTCGATAACACACATTAAACACTTATTGGAGGAAATCAATGAAACAAAGAAATGATGATTTTGAAGCACGTAGAAAACATTTGGTAAACATGAGTGATCAGGAGTTGAAAGACTATTTTTACAAACTAACTGATCAATTAGTCGATCCACTTTTGGATCTTGCTTATCAATACACAACACCTGCGATTGAACGTAGTGTGCTTATGCGCATGGGTTTTTCAAGTTTAGAAGCTAAAGCTATCACAGATCGATTGTTTGAACAAGAACTTCTATCTTTTGGAGCAGGGCATATCGTTTATTTATATGCTAAAGAACAAAAAATCTCGATTCGAGATGCCGGACTAAAACTTTTAGAAGAACAAGATCTTAAAAAGAAGATGGAGGTTCTCATATGAACATAACTGATAAACTAGATATTAGAAATTTACTAAAAGATTTAGAATCTTATCGTCCAAGAAGAAGAGGATGGACATGGAGAAACAAACAAGAAATAGATATTGATCAATTTCATTATGTTCAAGCAAGCCCATCATTAAAAAACTATATACCACTTCCTTCAGCAAGACATCTTCACGATATTGACCCACAACCCGATTCTACAATAACAACAGAAATAGCATCTGGAAGATTTGAAGACGATATTAGAAGAATGCGCATGGCTGCCTGGCATGGAGCTGACCACATCATGGTTATTCGTACAGCTGGCCAATCCCATATGGATGGTCTTCTTGAGGGCACACCACAAGGTGTTGGTGGTGTTCCTATTACAAGAAAACAAGTTAGAGCACAAAGAAAAGCACTAGATATAATCGAAGATGAGGTGGGTAGACCCATTAATTATCATTCATATGTATCTGGTGTTGCAGGTCCTGAAATTGCAGTGATGTTTACTGAAGAAGGTGTCAACGGTGCACATCAAGATCCCCAATATAATGTCTTATATCGCAACATCAATATGGTAAGAAGTTTTGTTGATGCTGCAGAGAGTAAAAAAATCATGGCATATGGTGGACTTGCACAAATTGATGGCGCACATAATGCTAACGCTACAGCAAGAGACGCATGGAAAGTTATGCCAGAGTTGCTTGTTCAACATGGCATAAATAGCAGAATGAGTGAGAAAATAGGCATTAAGCCAGATCTTATATGTCTTTCTACCGTCCCACCAGCTGCACCACCATCTCCTGATTTAAAACTTAATCTACCTTATGCACTTGCACTTCGTGAGTTTTTTAGTAATTACAAGATGAGAGCACAAATGAATACAAAGTATATGGATTCATCAACGCGTGAAGCGACTGTAACTCACGTCCTTAATCTTTTGATTTCAAGATTAACCAGTGCAGATATTCAATCAACGATAACTCCAGATGAGGGACGAAACGTTCCATGGCATGTCTATAACATTGAAGCACTAGATACAGCAAAACAAGCGATGATGGGTATGGATGATCTTTTAGGCATGCTTGATTATCGACAAGATGGATATCTTATGAAAACTAAACGAGAAATTCAAGAACGTGCTGTACTCATGATGGAAGAAATTGTTAAGATGGGTGGATATTTTAAAGCAGTAGAAGAAGGCATGTTTGTTGATAGTGGATTATATCCAGAGCGCCAAGGCGATGGTATCGCAAGAAAAATCGATGGTGGCATTGGAAATAATTCTATTATTAAACGAGATAAGAAGTACTTAGCACCCGTAAGTGCACATTATGGATACAACAATGTTGAACAATATGATGAAACATTAAAAGATAATCCAGCCAAACTCATCAACGGTTCCACTTTTGAAAATCCAGATTTAATCCAATATATCGATGAGCTTGATGAAGAAGATAACGTCAACACAAGATTGAATGATAGTGAAACATATCGGTTAAGCAATCTATTAAAACCGGAAGTTCAATGGCTAGGTGATGGAGTGATCACGGTGGATCTCTTTTTCCCAACCGATGAGTTAACTGCTGAAGCAGCAGCAATTGAAGCTGGTAAAAAACTCAATTTATCTAATGTAGAGGTCATTCATAAAGAAGTACTACATCCCTCTGAAGGAACACGTGTTCAATTTAAAGGAACAGTTAACTTTGATATAGATATTAATCAACTTGTTTTACCGAAAAAAGAAGAAAGCTTACCAGAAGATGAGATTTTAGCATATATTAAAAAGCACGAAATTAAAGTTGTCGCTGGAACAGGTGGAAATGACGAACACAGCGTTGGTATGCGTGAAATTTTAGATATTAAACACGGTGGTATTGAAAAATATGGTATATCTTATACCTATTTAGGTACCAGCGTTCCTATTGAGAAATTTGTCGATGCAGCAATTGAAACCGACGCAGCAGTTATTATGATTTCACTCATTATTTCACACGATGACATACACTATAAGAACATGCAAAAGCTAAATGATTACGCCATT
>OBJA01000268.1_pt1 | contig 48688 bp, 51 predicted proteins | sample 1519751 | NCBI WGS metagenome assembly OBJA01 (sample SAMEA3881238, study PRJEB22517) | soil metagenome | biome: lake sediment; feature: soda lake sediment; material: sediment, water from around vicinity | place: India | collected 2013-12-23 | depth 3 m
AACTGTTGTGAATCTTGAATAGTAGTCAATAGGAACAATATCATAAATATCATGGCCATCCAATGTAACTAAACCGCCTTTTGGTTTTATGGACTGACGTATAGTTTTTAAGACAGTTGATTTACCAGCACCACTGCTCCCTACAATCAAAATTTTCTCACCATTTGTTACTGTAAAATTGACATCATTTAAAATAGTGCGATCTTCATCTTCATATCCTAAATCACAGTTATCAAAGGCAAGTTGGTTAAAGGCGTTGATATGAGTATGTCGATTAATAACAGGGCGGGTTAAGTTTTTATCAAAATCTTCAAGAACTTTCAGAATACCTTTCATTTGTGTTATTACTGGTGAAAATTGTTGTAATGGCCACATGACATTACCGAAACTTGATGCCACCACAATCAAACTGCCTAATCCGACATTAGTACTTTTTGCAAATAGAATACCAGATACAATTAGTGTGAAGATTATGGTAATCTGAATAAATTGATTTAGTGCTTCAACTTGAGTTGTTTTTACATCAACAGCATAGTTGTCTTTTTGAACCTTTGTTGCCTTATTAATAAAGCTGCTTAGTCGTGATGGCTCTAATTGGTGTTGTTTGATGATTTCATATCCATTGAGTGTCTCTTGTACAAAATCAGTATATGCTTGGAGTGATTCTGATTTTTTTGCCTCAGTTTTTTGTACAGGTTTGCTCGTACGACTCGTGATGTTTAAGAATACTATTAGCATGATAAATGCGATGATAACTAAATAGAAACTAACAGTAGCCACTAACACAACCGCCATTGCAAATTGTAGCGCCATACGAGTGATATTAAGCAAATTAAGTAGAAACTTCTCTTCATAGCGGTCAAAATCATTGGTTAAGTTTGAACGATAAATGCTACTTTTTTCTTTCTGTAGCTGTGTGATGTCTTGGTTCATCAAATGATGAATATATGTTTTTTTCATCAAAACAAGACTTGTCTCAATGTACTTAGATTTTAGGAGTGTTCCAATTGAATCAAGAATCAATGCTCCAAACAAAATAATGAGCATAAGTTGTGCGGTTTGTAACATGCGATCTAACTCTTTGTTTAAACCATAATCCGTTATAAAGCGCAGCAGATAAATACTCCACCCATTAAGTGTAGCAATTAGAGCCATATTAATAACATTAATTAAAAGCCAGCCATGGTGGCCATATTTTACATGTTTCATGTTGTCGCTCCTGTTGGTTCTAGTTCAATTGTAGTATCAAAGTGTTTGCTAAGGTAATCTAAATGACGATGGGAAACACAAATTAGCGTTTTATCCAATTTGAGTAGCGTATCATAGATATGTTGTGATGTTTGATCATCTAAACTTGCGGATGGTTCATCCACAAACAAAACGTCACGATCATGATAAAGTTCTCGTGCTATGCTAAGTCTTTGTCGTTGACCACCGGAAATATTGATGCCGTCTTGTTCCAAAAGATGGTTTTCTTTTGCTTCTAAGGTTTGTACCCAATCATATAAAGCAACGTCTTTCATCACTTGTTCAAATTTTGCTTGATCAAATGGTGCATCTAAAACGATGTTGTTTTTAATGGAATCATTAAATAAGAAGTGGTTTTGACGAATGTAACCACAATGTTCTAAAAAACTTTCATATTGAATTGATTTTAAGTCAAGATGATCCACTTGGATTTTACCTTGGTAAGTAGACAGATTTTGTGCAAGACAGTTAAGTAAGGTTGTTTTACCTGCTCCGGAAGGACCAATAATCAATACTTTTTCTTTTGGTTTAATCGTAAAATTAAGATCACTAAACACTTGTTTTTCATCATATGCAAATGACAAATTAACAGCTTGGTAACCTTGCTTGAAACTCATTTTTTCTGTAGCTTTTATAGGGTTTGTTGTCGCTGTGATTCGATTGTATATATCAACGGAAGTACGGAAGCGATTAATAAAATTAAACCCACTAATCATGCTCCAAATCAACTGTCCAATTAGATTGAAAACTAGAATTAATGCTGTAAGAGTGATGCTTTCTTGAATGTACAGATATGTAGCGTATACATAAATGACCATTTGATAAGTTCCTGCTATCCAGTGATTTAAGTTGGATTGAAACTCATCGATTCTAAATGAACGTTTTTTAATTTGCTCAAGCACTTTCACAATTGATTCAAAAGGACGTTTAAAGTTTGCTTCAACCTGGTATAATTTGATAACTTCTAATCCATTAAGAATATTGGTAAGTTCACCATTATAGTTAGCGTTAGCTTCCTGTGTTTCTTTCTTTGTTTTACGTGCAATAGGTTCAAATAGTTTTGTTACGGTATATAGCAATGATGTTACGATAATTGTCGCTAGTGCAATAATCGGTGATATAAAAGAAAGAATAATGCTTCCTAAGATGAATGTTCCAAAGCAGTAAATTATGTTCAATAATGATAGAAAGAAGTCTTTTTCAAAAAGATTGATATCTGATACAAGCATTGACATGTATTGTTCTTTAGGATTCTTTTTAAAGCTTTCATATGAATGATGCATGATTTTTTGATATGCTAATGTTCTCACTTGAATCAAAATGTCACGCATGAATCCAATGCGTAAGAAACGAGATAATATTTGTGTGAAAATTGGTGTGAATGCAAAAATCACAACAAACATCACACGTCGGTAGATAGCTGCTGTATCTGTTTCTTCTATGATCCCAAATGCATTTGAAAGTGCAAGTGTTGAGAATATTCCACTTAATGTCGTGAGAAAAGCACCTATCATATAAAATGATAAGTGTTTTTTATTTTTTTTAAGTAACTGCGTTAATGTCATCTTTTTACTCCTTAAACACAAAATACAAGTCCAATGATAATACTACATGACAACTTGAAGTTGTACAACACATGATTAACAAGATGCACAAATTTTGACATAAAAAACAGTATTGATAATTCAGTGATTTCTTATTATGTTTAATCGAATTAAATTGGTTTTATGTGTTGTGATTATGTTTTATGATAAAATGAATAAAGGTGAAAATATGATACATTTTAATGATATTAAGAAAATTGATGTTTCAAACAAGAATGTTGTGATTACAGGTGCTAACTCAGGTATTGGGTATGAAACTGCAAAATACTTTGCAGAGAATGGTGCACGGGTTTTCTTGTGTAGTAGAGACAATAACAAAGGAGAGTTGGCAAAGCAACGCATAAAAGAAGGTGCAGTAAATGCACAAATTTTTGTGATGGCCTTGGACTTGGCTGATTCTTCATCAATTGATGCATTGGCTAAAAACCTAAAAAAACACATCAATCGTATTGATGTTCTATGTAATAATGCAGGCATCATGGGAACACAATATACACAAACTCAGGATGGATTTGAATATCAATTAGGAGTCAATCATTTAGGTCATTTCAGACTAACTGGTCTACTACTTGAGTTAATGGACGAGCAATCTCGAATTGTGAATGTAAGTAGCATGGCTTATTTACAAGGTAGGTTAGATCGCAATAATATGATGTATGAGCATGGTAAGTACTCACCATTTTCAAGTTATTCTCGAAGCAAATTATCAAATGTTCTTTTTACACTTGAACTAGCAAGACGATTAGAATCATTGGATTCTAAAACAAAAGTTGTCTGTGCTCATCCTGGTATCGCAATAACGGATTTGTTTAACAAGGAGAAACAATCCAATGGTTTTGCATGGCTAATCAGGGTTTTTAGTCGATACCTTCCATCGGCTTCAGAAGGTGCAAAAGCAATAATCACAGCATGCATTGATAAAAATGCTCAGCAAGGTTATTTTTATGGACCTTATCGTTCAAAAAAACATCGAGGTGATATAATAAAGTTAGAAAAACTTAATGCAGTAGCATCCAATCGCGAAAATCAAGCATTCTTATGGGAATACTCATTAGACAAAACGGATATGAATTATCCTTTGTAAAGGAAAAACTATGAAAACTGTAACATCAAAGAAGTCAAAATTATCATTTAAAACCATCGGCCTTGGAACCAACGCAATTGGTGGTCATAATATTTATCCTAACATTAATGAAAGTGTGAGCAAGGATATTGTTCGAAGGTTCATTCAAGCGGGAGGAGACTTTATTGATACAGCTTATTTTTATGGATTAGGACGATCAGAAGAGCTTATTGGACAGGTTGTAAAAGAGATGGGTGTTCGACAACAAGTTGTCCTTGCTACAAAGGGTTCATTTGTGGTTAATGAAAAAGGTATCACTCATGACAATTCAATTTCATTTTTGCTACAAGCTGTTGAAGATTCATTAAAACGATTGCAAACTCACTATCTTGATGTTTTCTATATACACTTTCCTGATGAAAAGACAAAAAAGGATGACGTTGTTGCAGCATTACATCAATTGAAAGAGAATGGTATCATTCGTGCCATTGGGGTATCTAACTTCTCATTAGATCAGCTTAAAGAAGCTAACAAAGATGGTTTCATTGATATCGTTCAAGATCGATACCATCTTTTGAATCGTAGTATAGAAGGAGAATACACTGATTATCTTAAAGAGAATGATATTATGTTCATTCCTTATTCACCATTAGCATCAGGTTTATTGACCGGGAAATATTCTATAGATTCAGCTCTAACTGAGCGACAGTTAAGAAATCCATTGTTTATGCCTGAACATTATGAGAAGAACTTAAAAAAGATTGATGTTTTAAAGAAAATTGCTCGAGCTAAACATGTTGATGTGAATCAGATTGTACTCGCATGGCTTTTAACTCGAGATTTTGTTTCAGCTATAATCCCCGGCGCAAAAAACGTCGAACAAGTTTTATCAAATCTTGCGACTGTGTCAATTGAGTTGAGTGACGATGAAATAGACTTAATCGATGACATATTCAAAAAATAGCAAAAGATGTCGGCTGACATCTTTTTTTGTGTTCTATGAGTTGAAGTAAGGATTATTTAACTACTTAACCTTTGATCCTAATGCTGTCTTCAGCATTTTTTTTGCATAACTGGTATCACCATTGTTTGAAAATGAAAACTCATGCTTTCCAAGAGCGGATTTAATGATAAACTTGTCTGCTCCTGATTGGCCACTGTCATCATAAGTCATTGAGTGCCTGAATTTAATAGAATCAATTTGTTGATGATTAACAAAATAGTTTTCTTGATTTTCGTTTAGGATTTCATCTGGTGTTAATCTTTGATAGCGGCTGTACAATCTTTGATTTGAGCCCATTACTGCCCCCATACGTGCCATAAATCCTTTTCCTTTAGTTTCTTCAATCAATGCAGCTTGGTCTTCTTTGATCATAGCTTTTGTAATTCTTGAAAATAACAAACGCTTATCTGTGATGATGACATTATATGAAACGCGTTTGATTAATCCTTCCTTTTTTAATACCTGAGGTACAATACCAATCAATTGTTCATTGCTCCAAACACTTTCTGGATTTGAAATTTCTTCAGGTTTAAATAGTTTTTGAAGCTCAAGATTTTCTTGTGCAGAAACCCATGTGAGTTTATCATCATTGGAAATCAAATCATTTGCTGTCAACTGTCCATTGTCAATGAATGCTTGTAACATTTCAATGGTGTATGGACCAAAATCTTTGTCATCTTTTTTAAAGTAATACATCATAGCCATAAATACCCCCTTGTCGATTTTTAATGAATTACCTTACTTTTAACTCGTTGTGTATATTTTATCACAAATAATCATATCGGTTATATCCACATGGAATCAAAAACCTTTGCTTAACAAACTCAAGTTATTTAAGTCTAAATAAAAAATGCAAGATACTTATTTTTTCAAGCAACTTATATTGAAATAGTATGAATCTTTTTTTTTATACTCTAAAATCCAAATTGCAAACAGATTAAACAAAAAGGAGACTATTTTATGAAAAAATATGTGTTATTAATCACTGTTGCGTTTTTATTACTAGCAGGTTGTTCACCAATTTCAGGTGGTTCTCAATTGACTCAAGAACAGGTTGACTCCATCGTTGATGAGATTAAGCAAACTTATGGTGATGATTATGTGCCGAATGCTCCGATTTCAAAAGAGCAACTTGAAGAAGTCTATGGTATTGACATGGATAATGTCGAGTATTTTGTTGCTGAAGGACCAGAGTTTTCTATGAGCACAGATATGCTTATTGTTTTAATGGCAAAAGACGGTAAGATTGCTGAAGTAGAACAAGATTTAAAAGACTATCATGAGTATTTAGTCAATGAGTCATTTCAATATCCAATGAATATGGCACGTGTGAAAGCATCACAAGTAGTGGTCAAAGAAAATGTTGTCTTCCTAATAGTGTTAGGTAAATTTGATGATCGTGAAAATGTCAGTGAAGAAGAAGCTTTAGAGTTCGCACAAGAGCAAGTACAGCTTGCAATTGATGTAATTAACGGATAATCATACGAGTTAAAAGGAGAAAGACATATGGTATTTAGTAGCAACTTATTCATTTTTCAATTTATACCAATTGTCTTTCTTCTGCTTTTTCTAACTCCAAAAAAGTATCAAAATTTCATTTTATTTATATGCAGTTTGTTCTTCTATGCTTGGGGTGAAGTTCGTTACATCTTTATTATGTTTGCTTCTGTTATCGTGGATTACACGTGCTCAAATTTGATTGAAGGAAATAGAGCAAACGAGTTTAAAACAAGAGTCTTTTTGTTAATCTCTGTATTCTTTAATCTTGGCATGCTCTTTGTGTTTAAATATGCAAATTTCTTTATTATTAACATCAATCAATTGTTCAACAGTAGTTTTACGCTTGTTAACTTGACGTTGCCACTAGGAATTAGCTTTTATACATTTCAAACAATGTCATATACCATCGATGTGTATCGAAACAAAGTTAAAGCAGAGAAAAATATCATCGACTTTGGTGCCTATGTTTGCCTGTTCCCACAGCTTATTGCAGGTCCAATTGTAAAATATAGATCAATTGCCAAACAACTAAAAGAGCGAGTTATGAATATCGAGTCGTTGACTGCAGGAATCCGAATCTTTTTGTTGGGGTTATCGAGCAAAGTATTGCTAGCCAACAACATTGGTATGCTATGGGATGAAATCCAAATGTTACCGATGCGTTCAACGATGACTTCATGGTTAGGTTTGGTTGCATTTGGTTTTCAAATATACTTTGATTTTTCTGGTTACTCTCTGATGGCAATTGGACTCGGTAGGATGCTTGGATTCACTTTTCCAGATAACTTCAATTATCCATACATTTCAAAAAGCATGAGTGAGTTTTGGAATCGTTGGCATATAACGCTTGGATCTTGGTTTAAAGAATATGTGTATATTCCACTTGGAGGAAATCGAAAAGGTTTAGCTCGTATGATGTTCAATCTACTTATAGTCTGGGCGCTCACTGGATTTTGGCATGGTGCTGAGTATAATTTTATTATTTGGGGTCTTTATTTCTTTATATTACTTGTCATAGAAAAAGTATGGTTAAAGAAACACTTGGATAACCATCCACTACTTGCTAGAATCTATTTTATCCCGTTAATTTTATTGAGTTGGGCAATATTTGCGATCACGGATTTATCATTGCTGGGTACCTACCTATTATCATTGTTTCAGTTAAATCCTGGCATGGAGTGGGTGTACTATCTTCAAAGTTATGGACTATTACTCTTGATGTGTTTTATGTTTGCTACACCACTTGCAAAAAGAATAATCACATCAATTCAATCTCAGGTTATCCAAGATTCTTTGGTTTATGTAACATTTTTAATTGCGATTGCGTACCTTGTGGATTCTAGCTACAACCCATTTCTATATTTTAGATTTTAGGAGGTTAAGATGAAAAAAAACTTACTATCATATGCTGTTGTGGCAACTGTGTTATTAGTATTTATCGCTAATTTAATATCTCCACTTCGTGTCTATTCTCATTTTGAAAATAGATATTTGACCGGCATGCCAAAACTATCGTTTAATTTGATTTTGAATAATCAGTTTTCATTAGACTATGAGAAATATGTGAATGATCAATTCTTTCTGCGAGATCATTGGATTACATTAAAATCATTCATTGAAAATGGGATGCTGAAGCAGGAAAATAATGATATTTATTTTGGAAAAGATAGGTTTCTATTTGAGAAAATGATTTCATTTAGTAACCAACTAGAAAAAAATGCAAGATACATGGATGAATTTCTTGAGAAGTATAAAGACTATCCAATTTCTGTTGTTATTCCACTAAGCTCGTACATGGTATATCAAGATAAACTTCCAAAGCATGCACCTAATGTGAATCAGTATGAATGGCTAAAGCAATATGAAAAGATTTGGCCAATCATTGATACTCATAAAGCTTTGTTAGATGCTGATCAGCAAGTCTATTATCGCAACGATCACCATTGGACACTTGAAGGAGCATATTTGGCTTATCATAAAATAATGACTGAGTTGAATATGCAACCAAAACAATGGGAAGCATTAGATGTTAAAAAAACAGATCATTTTCTTGGCACTTACTTTTCAAAAGGAAAACCATGGAGAGCAAACCCTGATCAACTAAAATACATTAATCCTGAAATATTATCCTATCAAATAGGACGAAAAACTTGGACATCTTTGATTGATGAATCAAAACTATTAACATTTGATAAGTATTCTGCATTTTTACATGGTAATCATGGATTTGCTTCAATCACTGTGAATCAAAGCGAAAATCCAACACGTTTGCTGGTGATTAAAGATTCATTTGCAAATAGTTTAGTTCCTTTTCTTGTAGATCATTATGATGTGATAGATGTGATTGATTTAAGAGGTTTTTCTGGGTCAATTGAATCAGTTATCAACGCCAATGATTACAATCATATAGTTTTTCTACATAGCTTCAGTCAATTTTCAACTGATAGTAGCATTGCTAAACTAAGATACTAAAAAAGGGCAAAAAAAAGCAAAACCATATCAGTTTTGCTTAATAATTATATATAGTTTAAAGGATTGACGGGAGTTCCATGCAGAAGAACACCAAAATGTAAATGATTACCGGTGCTATACCCGGTAGTACCAACACCACCAATGCGTTGTCCAACAGAAACAGACTGACCAACTGATACATCGATTCTTGACAAATGATAGTAAACAGTACGTAATCCATTACCGTGATCTATGACAACCCCATTGCCACCCATTCCAACCCAACCAGCAGTAACCACACGTCCATTAGCGTAAGCATAGACAGGTGTTCCAGCTGGCGCAGCAATGTCAATCCCATTATGGAAGGCACGTCTTCCCGAAATGGGGTCAGTACGATATCCAAAGGCACTGGTAAATCGACCTGAAACAACACCGAAGTTAGTACTGCTTGTTCGTGTTAGTGTGGTTTTTGTACCTACTCGCACTAAAGCTCTTGATGGTGCAGTGAGTTCAACTTCATCGATGACTATTGCCTCATGAGGGTAACCATTGAGTGTTCTTAAATCATAAGTTACAGCTTTTTCACCCTCAACACCTTTTTCAACAACGACCACTTGACTACTGAGTAATGCATTATCACGAATGTACTCAGTAAAATATGGAATTGATTCGATAACGGTATTTTCCAAACTTATCATTACATTCAATCTTGGTACTGGTGGCTCTAACATCACTTGATCACCTGGCCATATACGCTCAGGATCGATTTCAGGATTCAACATGATCAAACGAGAAATTCCAATATCATGATTTATGGCGATTGCCCACATACTATCACCACGTTCGACGGTGTAATATACGGGATCTTCAATGTTTTTATACAAACGTTCTTTAACAGAATCAAGCGATTGATAGATACCGTCAATAGCTTCAGCTTCGATGATTTCTATCTCTTCAACAAACTCAATGCTCTTGATGTCTGCATTTTCATCAATATACTCTAAATACTTTGATTTATACTCATCGAGCATCTGTTCAAGTGCTTCTTGATCTTCAACAACAGCCCAAACATCGCCATCAACACTAAGCTGATAACCCATGACAGGGACTGGTCTAGTTAAGTTGAACACAGTAAGAGTACTAATGAGAATTACAATGATTGAAGTTGTGACAATGACAACGGATTTGCTTATTTTATCAAATATCTTCATATGATGGATTATTGAATGACCATCAAGACATTCAATAATAAGTCACCTCCTAATTTAATGAATAAGCATGAACCATTCTCAAACTTATGGTTTGAATTATAACAGAATTATTCTTTCCTCACAAGTTGATGACCAAAATCACAACTCATTCACAACATTTCACATATTATCAGACAAGTAAAATTAGATTGAATTTCTGTGATATATTTCACATTGTAAACAGGTACTATTTAATATAGAATTAAGGTAGGAAGAAGACATTAAGGAAAGGAGAAATCATGAAGATTGGAATCATCATTTATTCACACTCAGGGAACACGTTAAGTGTTGCCAACAAACTGTGCGAAAAACTAAATTTGAAAGGTTTTGATTGCTATTTAGATGAGATTAAAGCTGAAGACGAGGATCCAAACATCAAAAATCCTATACTCATAACAAATCCTTCTGTAGCTTATTATGATGTACTTATTTTTGCCACACCTGTGCGTGCTTTTATGATTTCACCTATTATGCAAGCGTATTTAAAACGAATAGAGTCGTTGTCTCAAAAACCAGTTTTTCTTTTTGTAACACACCATTTTCCATATGCTTGGATGGGTGGAAGAACGACCATTGCTGCAATGTCCAAACTCATAAAAGATAAGCAAGGTAGTATTTTGGATTCTTTTGTCATTGATTGGTCAAACAAAAAAAGAAAGCAGCAAATTGACCAGCTACTATCTCGTATTTCTCAGAGGATTTCAGAGATTCAGTAACATTACAAAGAAGTTCTGTAGAAATACGGTTTCTCCTTTGGGAGTTAGCATTTTTTTGGTTTTCTATAACCAAACATTTTTAGTGTTAACGTTTGATGTGTTGAGTGCGATGATGTCCATGATTAATGATTGGTTAATTAAAATGATTTGCTTTGAGTAGCAATTAGATAGGATAAGCATAATGGAAAATTTTGTTAGTGGTATTAGTCTTATGATTTTGGGGTTGTTTTTGTTTGTTTTTACACAGTTTAAACCGAAGTATTTTGTAGCAAAAAGTAAAAAACACCACCTTATTAGGCTTCTTAATAAGCAAAACATAGCAATACCGCTTTATATGGTGAGTGTTACATTTATAATTGCTGGATTATTAGTTGTCAGTGATATCATTTAAAAATCGAAAATCATTCGATTTTTTATTTTCAGTGACGCTGATACTTGCATACATGATGCAATCGAACTTTTCAGGGGTCAAATAAGTTAATGGCTCATTCGAGAAAATAGCAATCTCAAAGCAGATGGCTTTAAATATTGTAAATTCTTGAATCATATCATTTAATTAAATCAACAAACCTAAAAGAATAACACCTAAAACGATCCAAGGTGCTGATATTTTTTTACTAAGCAAAATAAAGACTGTTGCAGTTGCAACAAGCAAGTTATCTATTTGAAACCCACTAGATCTCATGATTATAACTGCAGTTATGGCAATTAAACCGCCAGCTACAGCACTGACTCCTTTTATGGATAGCTTAACGCCTTTAATTTGTTTTAGTTCTTGCCAAATCGGATAGACAAAAAATATGAGTAGTGTTCCTGGAAGGAAAATAGCAATTCCAGCAATCAATGCACTTGATAGTTGCATGAGTGTGCTAGCGTCATTTAAAGCCATACCTCCTGCATAAGCAGCAAAACTAAACATAGGTCCAGGGATACCTTGTACCATGCCAAAACCAGTTAGAAATTCTTGCATGGTTAAATAACCATGCACTTCGACTAAATCTGTAATCATATAGGGAATAACCACTTCACCACCACCGATTACGAGGTATCCGTAACGATAAAAACCTTCAAAAATAAAGAGTAGTTGATTTGTAAAGATAGAGGTTAAAAGAATGGCAATAAGTGCAACAAGTAAAAATACAACAAAATAGATCCACGGAGGGTTTAGCTTCACATGATGCCATTTGTCTTTTTCTTTTGATAAAAAAGCACTTATGATACCTCCAAGAATTAGGACTAATGGAAAAATCCATGCTGCGCGAATGTAAAATGTAGTGATTGCACCAAATAAGAAAAGAAGAAGAGTTAAAGAGTCTTTTACTACCTTCTTTCCGATTCGATAAGAAGCTACAGCAATAAAACCAACTGCCATAGGACCAATATAACGTAGTGCATCAGCATTTATAGACAAACCATCAAAGATTTGATAAAGAAATGAGAGAGCAGACATGATGAAAATTGCAGGCAATGCCCAAACAAGCAAAGTTAAGAATGCTAGTTGTGGACCACCTATTTTGTAACCGATGGATATCATAGTTTGGGTACTGCTTGGACCAGGTAATACACCAGTGAGAGCGATAAGTTCAATCATCTCATCTTCACTTAAATATTGTTTTTTAACGACCATTTGGTCAATAAAAACACCATAATGTGCTTCAGGTCCACCAAAGGCACCTAATGAACATGTTAGAACATCTTTTAAGAACTCTTTGTATGAAATATCATGTTTCATGGGCTCTTCTCCTTGTTAAATTCTACATAAAAAAACATCTTATTACTATCTATATGATTATAATACAACCTATAATATAATAGTAACGGAGATAAAAAATGAGAACTCAAACAGAAACTGAAAAGATACTAGAATATTTAAAAGAACATCGTTCTTTTAATGCCAAAGAAGAGAAAGAGCGATTAATATCACTTCAAAATGATCAAAACATTCACATTATCATAAATGATAATAATCAAATGATAGGTGTTGTTGAAGTTGAACGCTGGAATCATTTTGTTTATGGACCAAGTGCTGCGATTGTTTTAAGCTATGATCAACAATCACATGCAACCAAATATGCACAATCAATGTTAGCGACAGTTATTAAAACCCTTAAAAAAGAGGGAGTAGTGATGTTGATGGCGATGGTTAATGATAAAACTCAAGATATTATGAATCAGTTTTATCATTTAGGGTTCCAAGATTGGTATGGATATGTCTTTCAAAAGCATAATAATCAACCATTACCACGTTGTGATTTGTCAAAACGACCTATAGAGTCAACTGATTTTGATATGTATTGTGAGGTTATGGGAGAGTGTTTTGTTCCTATGAGAGAAGCAATGGATATTCCGCCTTACAACATCATTGAGCAGTTGTGGGCGACAGAACAAAAAAAAGAGGAAACATTCAAAGAATGGTTAGATCATCAACACAGTACGTGGATGTACTTTGATGATGATCAGTGGGTAGGAACTGGGTTACTAGTTAACGAAGACATTGATGATGTGTTTATTAATCCTGATTTGCAAGGAAAAGGTTATGGAAGACAAATTATTTATGATTTAGTTGAAACAGCTTATTCGCGTGATATTGTGCCTTATATAGGTTATGTAAAGTGGAACAAAAGAGCTGGGAAACTATATGAAAGCTGTGGATTTGAGACATACTTAAGCGTGTCTCATTTACGTTTATTTCTAAACAATGATTTAACTAAATAACTAAAAAAAGACTTCAAGCTATATTAGAAGTCTTTTACATTGCTAACTCAATACACTTTTCAAGAGTTATTTCTTTACATGCTCTAACAAGAGCATCTACTTCATCATCTGTGTTATAAAAATAGAGACTTGCACGAACAGTGGTTGGAGTATTAATTAAGTTGACTAACAACTTAGCACAATGATCACCGGCACGAACTGCAATATTTTTCGAGTTTAAAAAAACACTGACATCCTGAGCGAAGATACCATTCACATTGAATGCAACAATTCCTGAGGTTGCGTCAGGGTTGTACACGTGAATATGATCAATGCTGGAAAGTTGGGAAACAAGGTATTGACGAAGGTTTGCTTCATGTTGAATGACATTGCTCATACCTATTGTTTCTAAGTATTCAATTGCTTTTTTTAAGCCTAATACTGAAGCAATAGGTGGTGTTCCTGCTTCAAACTTAAAAGGTGGTTTTTTTAGTAAAAGATTACCTAATTGGTCAAACCTTGCGTTACTACCACCACCAAAAATAATGGGATCCATAGCTTCTAGTAGTTTATATTTACCATAAAGTACACCTACTCCCGTTGGACCACACATTTTATGTCCCGAAAATGACAAAAAATCAACGTCCAAATCCGAAACATCAGTTGGTATATGTGGGACAGATTGGGCAGCATCCACAGCAAGAAGAGCATTATATTGGTGTGTTATGGTTGCTATCTCTTTTATCGGAGCGATATGTCCCATGACATTTGTGATATGGGCAATAGCAACAAGTTTAACTCGATCATGCATGGCATTTTTGAAGTTTTCTATGGTGAGCTGTCCAGTTGGAGTTAACTCAATGTACTCAATGGTTAAATCTTTTTCTTTGGCTAGCTGAAACCATGGTAATAGATTGGATGCATGATCTGCCACTGTCGTTAAGATAACATCACCTTGTTTAAAATAGTTGCGTCCAAAACCGAAACATATGCGATTGATGGAATCTGTCGTTCCAGATGTAAAGACTATTTCATTTGCTGAGGCGTTGATAAATCGGGCAACTGTGTTTCTAGCTCTTTCATAGTGATCACTTACAAGAACTGATAAGTTATAATCTCCACGATGGATACTGGATGTTTCTAACTCATTATAGTGATTAACTGCTTGTGATACCGATTTTGGTTTTAATGTTGTCGCTGCATTATCAAAATAGATGATTGGGTTATTCATCGTCAGCATGGTGAAATCTTGTCTGGTGTTTTTAAGGTTCATCATTGTTCTCCCATCAGATCTTTTCAGCAATATAATCAACAGAGACAAAGCCACCGCCAAGTCTCGTTGTTTGATACCAGCTACTTAAGTTAAGCTTCTTTAATGTTCCATTATCCAAAACATCAATCTCATAGAGTTGTGTCTTGGTTTGTGCAATACCAACAATAATTGTCCAATGCCAGCTATCAATTTCAGTTTGATTGCCATGATCTAGATTTAAAAATGCAACAGGGCAATCAGCCATGATGGCTTGTGATATAAAGTTTATCACTTTTTTTAGTGGTTCTCGTTGATTTTTTTGTTTGACAACATTTAGTGAATCGAAAACACTGATTATTTGCTGTTCTTGAGTAAAGCTTTGGAATTTTTTCTGAAACATACGTATGTTTGAGACACCTGATAATGTTGGTGTGATATATGACCACATTAAGTTCATAAGTTCTATTCGTTGTTTATGATTTGAACAATCTTTGCCATGTTTAACAGAACGATTCGATGTTAGGTAACAATGGATTGTCGATGCAATCGTGGGACCGCATCCTGCTTGTCTTTTCCATATTGTTGAATACCATTCTTGATTGAGGCCATATGAAAAAGGACTGACATCATCAGCAAAGTAAATGGATTCTATGTTTTTTAAATAAAATGATTCCATAAACTCGTCCTAATTCTAGTGTAGTTAACTTTCAAGTTTTCACATTAATTATAATGCAAAATCAGGTGATAATATAATTTTATATTCTGTCGATATTTGCATATTTATTTGATTTGCACAGTATTGCTAACAACTTGCTAGAGCATCTTCTAGAATAAGTTGACCTTCTTTTTCACTAATCACAATACCTTGAGCTCTTTCAACTGCTTCAGGTGTAATAATGACATTGATTCCATTGACTTCTGTCATCGTTTGATTCTTTTCGGGATTACCAATCGTTAAATACACAGATGGTCCACAACAACCTTTAACAACGCTGACATGCAGTGCACTGCAGTTGTTTTCTTTTAGAATACTCTCAACGATAAGTTTTGCTTCATTTGTTATTTTCATTTTGTTTCCTTTTCTATGCTGTCCATTCTAACAGCTTTTCGTTTGTTATGTTTTCATGGCAATATTCTACTAGTGCTAACTTGCCATTGGTGTGATCTTTGACTTTCTCAATCCATTCAACTTCATTCATTGCTTTTGCTTTTAGCAAGATGTTTGATGTTTGAGTTTTCATGATTGAATTGTTCATAACCCACCAGTTAACTGCTATTCCAGCTCGTTTTAAGTCGACCTGAAGTCGTTGAGCTTCAAATACAGGTGTTGCTTGGGCTAAAGAAACAATGATGACCTCTGTTAATTTTGGGTCTCTTAACTTTGGTAATAACTCATTAACTGTGGTAGGCACATTACTTTGATTTCGTTGAACTTCTTTATGATAACTTAATGTTGAATCCAAAAGTAATAGAGTATGTCCTGATGGAGCTGTGTCAATAACAACAACTTGGTCGTTGGATTTAGCGACAATATTCGCAAAAGCTCGAAACACAGCAATTTCTTCTGTACAAGGTGATCTCAAATCTTCTTCAACATATGAAACTTGATCTTCACTCATGGTTGCTTTTGCTTTTGCAAGAATTTCATCTTGATATGCTTTTAACACTTTCTTCTCATCGATGAAGCTTACATCTAAAAAATCTGAACTTTCTACAAACCCTGTTGCTTGTCCTGCAGGATCTGTCGAAGCAAGATGGACTTTGATTCCCCGATTTGCTAACCCTAAAGCAATGGAAGCAGCAATGGATGATTTACCAACGCCACCTTTTCCCATTGTGAAGATGATTCGCTTGTCAGTTTGTTCAAAGTAATCGACAATTTCTCTAAGGGAAGGGATATCTTCAGAATTGAAGTTTGAATGTGTTAATTTTATATCATCGTTATAAAAAAGACTTCGTACAGCATCCACACCTGTCACATTATAGGAACGTAGAGGGATCGTATATGTCGGAATCTGTGTTAATAACTGTGGCATGTGATTGATGGCATCGTGTTGTTTATTATATAACGCAATAGATATATCATCATCAAATGATGTTATTACACCATTAATAATCAATAACTGGTTTTTAATACCAATATCATATAACTCTTTAGAAGCACGTTGTGCTTCGATAAGTGTTGGTTGCTCTGGTCGGGCAACTAATATCATGGTCGTAATTTCAGGGTTGGATAGATTTTCTATAGCGATCTTGTAGTTATCTTTTTGAGCTTCTAGTCCTGATAATTGGCCTAAGCAAGAATTACCATGTGTGCTGTCTTCAATAAAAGTATCCCAAGCAGTTGGTAGTTGAAGCAGTCTTAGTGTATGGCCGGTAGGTGCTGTATCAAAGATGACATAATCATAATCACTTGTAGCTGTAGAATCTGCTAAAAAAGTTGTGAACTCATTGAATGCGGCAATCTCAACCGTGCAAGAGCCAGATAGTTGTTCTTCCATGTTCAATAACGCAACCTCAGGTAGTTTACCTCGAAATGGACCAATTACCTTTTCACGATATTGTGCAGCAGCCTCGATCGGATCTAAATTCGCCACGGATAAATTTGGTACTTCTTCAATTGCTGTAATTTCGTTGCTGAGATCTTTTTCAAATACATCTTGAAGATTTGAAGCAGGGTCTGTACTAATAAGTAATACTTGATGCCCTTGATCGGCTAATGTTACTGCCGTAGCACATGCTGTTGATGTTTTACCAACACCACCTTTTCCCGTAAAAAAGATATATTTCGTTAATTCGATATGATTTAAGTTAAATGATGGCATAATTCTCCTTCTTCTATTTTGCTTGTGATGTTATGTCTAATGGTTTAGTTTGTTCTGATAAAACACTTAGCGGTAATCCAACCATTTCAACCATTTCTTGATTCGTTGGATAACGACCAACCATAACCACACGATTGTTGTAAACAGTTATAGGCAGACAATCGATGCCGTGTTCATTAATATATTTATTAACTTCTAATTGAGTTACAAACTCCATTGGATTAGAGGTTAAATTGTATCGTTTTACCTCAATATTATAGCTTTTAAACGTGTGTAATGTGGTTGCTACACGAATAATCTCTGGATCAATGCTCACGCCACACATACCTGAAGGGCAGCACATGGCAGGATCGTAGATGACTAATTGACTCATAAGTTCTCCGTTTCTAATCGATACTTCATCAACTCAACAGGAAGTGGTCCAGCACAACTGGAGGCTGCACTAAACTGCTCTCGAATGGTTTTATAAGGTTCTTCATCTAAAGTGTGTTGCAAATGTTGCCATAATAACGGATACTTTGTCATAAATTCCTTATTGATTGCATAATAAACCCACTGTTGTGTTTTAAAGCTAGTAACAATTTTTGCGTTTTTTAGAACAATTAAATGTCGCGAAATATTCGATTGCAACATGTTTAGGTTTTCTTCAAAATCACAGACACAAAGCGGTTGGTCTAAAAGTAAAGCTAGTATTGCTAATCGATTTTCATGTCCTAAAGCTTTATGAATCTCAACCATCATACACCTCCTATATGAGTATATTGTAATATACTCATATAGTGTAGCAGTATATTAATGAACTTTCAATAAAAAGTTAAGAAACATATTGATATATGTCTATATGTATGATATATTCATAGATGTCGATAAGATATATAGATAAGCATCAATATATCACGATATCATAGTCACAGAGTGAGTGGAAAAATGGTAGTCATTGAGTACACCGTAAAACTTGTTAAAAGTTTAAACAGTTGTTAGAAGATGTCTCAATAAACATGATGACATGGAAGTTAATAGGAGAGGGATATGATTATATTTGAATGGTTAAATAACCAATTATTAAAAATGCAGTGGTTGTATGATTTAGTTGCATACCTAGTGGAGAACGTGTTTGGGTTATCATTAGACAGTCTAGTTGGTGCTAGTATCCATTTTTTTGTTTATGATGTTATCAAGATATTCATTTTATTGATTTTTATCATTTATTTCATTTCTTTTGTTCAAAGCTATTTTCCACCTGAGCGGACAAAAGATATTCTACAAAATGTCAGAGGCATCATTGGGAATCTCTTAGGTTCACTACTAGGGGTACTTACACCATTTTGCTCTTGCTCATCAATTCCAATTTTTATTGGTTTTACTAATTCTGGATTACCCCTTGGTGTTACATTTTCGTTTTTGATCACTTCACCCTTGGTGGATCTGGCATCAGTATTACTCATTTCAAGCTTTTTTGGATTTAGAATTGCTGGAATATATGTTGTTACAGGAATGATTTTAGCAATAATTGGCGGAACACTAATCGGTAAGTTTAAGATGGAACGGTATGTTGAAACATTCGTTTTTAAAAGTCCCTTAATACAATCACAAGAGCAAAAATTAACAAGCAAAGAACGTCATGACTATTCGAAAACGCAAGCACTAGACGTTTTTAGAAAGGTTTGGCTGTATGTTGTTGTTGGGGTAGGAATTGGTGCTGCGATTCATAATTGGATTCCTCAAGAATGGGTTCTGATGGTACTTGGTCAAGATAAATGGTACTCAGTCTTAGTTGCTACCATCATTGGAATTCCAATGTATGCTAGTTTGTTTGGGACATTACCAATTGCGATTGCATTGTTTGGTCAAGGTGTCGGTCTTGGAACAATAATAGCATTTATGATGAGTATTACGGCATTAAGCATACCTTCAATCATCATGTTAAAAAAAGTAGTAAAAACAAAGCTGCTCATCTTCTTTGTGGCTTATGTCTCGATCGGAATATTAACCATTGGGTATATGTTTAATGCTTGGTTGTAATGAAGAAACATATGCATGATGAAATGTTTAGTTGTGGATGTTGTAACAGAGAATTAAAGTAAAATGAGAAAGACACTCAGATTAAATGATTGAAACATCATAGGTTTTATGTATGAAAGTAATGTTAAATAGCATGTTGGAAATCACAGAATTTTTGGTAGTAATCTTGCTATTCTAATATTGATAGGTATCAATGTATATGTTATTGTTAAACATATAACAATAAGAAAGGACGCATGCCATGAGTCAACAATTAATAGAGTGCTTAAAAGCACTTGGTGATCCTGTACGTTTTAAGATTTATCAACGTTTGCAAAAAGGTGAGGTTTGCGCCTGTGATTTTCTGGAAATGTTAGATTTATCTATTACACAACCAACACTGTCATTTCACTTAAGAAAGATGGCTTCTTGTGGATTGATTGATGTAAGAAAAGATGGCATTCGGCAACGATACATCGCTAATAAGGAGATGGCAACTAAGCTTAAGAATATTTGGAGTGATTAGTATTACATAGCTTATCAAAGGAGATATATGGATATTTTAAATTCTGGGGTACAGGCACTCATAGACTATCTAACGGTTCAGCGAGCACTATCTCTGACAATAGCTTTTTTCTTGTCGGGAGCAATTGCTCAGTTTATGTCACAAGGTACTGTGATGAAATATTTTGGCCCCAACGCTAACAAAGTTCTATCATATATGATTGCTGCAACATCCGGAGCAATTTTAACAGTATGCTCATGTTCTGTGCTTCCCATGTTTGCAAGTATCCGAAAAAGAGGTGCGGGTATAGGCCCTGCAATCGCCTTTTTGTTTTCAGGGCCTGCTATAAATATTTTGGCAGTTACTTTCACATTCACTTTAATTGCATTTGATGTTGGAATGGTTCGAGTCATAAGTGCTATTACCATGTCGATTGTATTAGGACTGTTTATGGTTTTAATCTATAACAAGAGTGAAGTCACTGAAGCTAATGATGCAATGTTCAATATTCAAGACAAAAGTCCTAGATTATTTTGGCAAAATGCATTGTTTTTTATTACATTATTAGCAATACTAGTCTCAGGTGTTAGAAATCCTATACCAACACTGATTTTCTTAGGAGTTCTAGTCATTCAGTTGGTTATGTTCTTTACAAAAGATGAAATTATCGAATGGACTAAATCAACATTTGACTTAGCAAAGAAGATTGTACCGCTTTTTATTGTTGGTATCTTTATTGCAGGTGTTATTCAAGCAATTATTCCGCCTGAGTTAATGGTTCGCTTTGTAGGATCTAATACCATGTCTGCAAACTTAATTGCATCAATGTTTGGTGCATTCATGTATTTTGCAACATTAACAGAAGTACCTATTGTTAATAGTTTTATGGATCTAGGTATGTTAAAAGGTCCAGCAACTGCCTTGTTGCTCGCGGGTCCAACGCTTAGCTTACCAAACATGATTGTGATATCAAAAGTGTTAGGATTAAAGAAAACTACAACATATGTCTTGTTTGTAATTCTATTTTCGTCAATAATTGGTTTAGTTTCAGGATTACTGATTTACTTATAATATTTAGAAAAGGAGCAAAATAATGGTTATCAAAATTTTAGGAATTGGATGTACAAATTGCAAAAAGTTGGAAAAAAACGCGAAAGAAGCTGTAGCAAAACTTGAGCTTGATGCTGAAATTGTTAAAGTAACTGACATGGATGAGATTACTAGCTATGGTATTTTACGAACACCTGGTTTAGTGGTGGATGAGAAAGTTGTCTCTTTTGGAAGAATTCCATCAATTGACGAAATAATTGAACTCATTTCATAAATCGTGTTTAATAGTTATGTTGTGTAAAAGTTAGAAAGGTTGTTTCCATTATGAAAAAGGTTTGGTTAATCATACTTTTAGCATTTTTATTTGCAGTCTTGCAAGGTTCGCAGTTTACAGTGCAAGTTCATGCTCAAACAGCAGATGAAATCTCAGTGGAAACGACGATAAGCCAACCACTGCATGTTTTTGGAATGGTTGCACAATCAGCAGTAAATGAACCAACAAGCTCGGAAACAGTTACTTTTTTTGGACAAGAAATCAATGTGGGCGATCTACCTTTGTTTTTATCAACCTTCATAATTGCTTTTGTGGATGGATTTAATCCTTGTTCATTATGGGTGCTTACTTTTCTATTAGGTATGGTAGTCATGACTGGATCAAGAAAAAGGATTTTGTTAGTAGGTATCACATATCTTACAGTAGCTTCTGCAATGTATGGTGTATTTATTCTAGGTTTAATTAACTTTTTGTCATATGTCACATACCTATTGTGGATACGAATTGTGGTTGCTTTAATTGCTTCGTTTTTTGCTATCGTGAATATTAAAGATTTTTTCTACTATAAAAAAGGAATCTCATTAACGATACCGGATTCATATAAACCAAAAATATATAGACAGGCAAGAGATCTTCGTAAAGAAGGTGTAAGTACATGGCAATTAATGACAGGTGCAGCTGTGATGGCCCTTGGAATCACTCTTGTTGAGCTACCGTGCACAGCAGGATTTCCTATGATATGGTCTTCAATTATGTCCGCACATACGATAGATTCGGGCACATTTACTATGTTGTTTATACTTTATATTTTAGTGTATTTATTTGATGAGTTAATTGTTTTCTTTGCTGTTGTATTTACATTAAAAGCTTCAAAATTTGAAGAAAAGCACGGTCGCTTCTTAAAACTTCTTGGTGGTATTATCATGCTAGCTCTTGCTATGGTGTTAGTGTTTAATCCAATATTATTAAATGATATTGGAGGAACACTATTAGTGTTCGGTGTTTCTGTCTTATTAGCTATCATTATTGCAAAGGTTTATCATTACAGACAAGATAATTCAAACCAAATCTAATATAGAGGTAATTTTATGTTGAACAAAAGTAACGTAAAAACATTACGTAGAATAGTCATAGGTTTGGGAGTGCTCGCAGTGGCAAGCTATTTTTTACATGTCATCTTAGGCCGACTGTTTTATGAAGATTATAACCCACTCGCACAGGCCATCAGTGATTTAACGGCGGATGATTCTCCAAGCAGATCGATAGCTCGTTTTTTTAGTGGCTTGTATGGATTTTTTAGCGTGCTATGTATGATTGGGTTAGCTATTCTTGTGAAAAAAGTACCTTCAAAGATAGTTCGAGTTGGTTATTACTTGTTTACCGTAATGATAACCACTTCAGCGATAGGTTATGCTTTGTTTCCTTTATCAGAAGCAGGCTATACAGGATCATTTCAAGATACGATGCATCTCATTGTCACTGGGGTTGTTGTTAGTTTTACTATTTTGTCTTTGATTGTACTAATCATTGGTTTTAGAAAAATGAAAGGAAGCTTTTCATTAATTACACTTGTTGCTTTAGTTGTCTTATTTGCTTCCTCAATGGCTACCACCCAAATCTCTCAGCAATATTTTGGGATTGCTGAACGATTTAGTGTGTACACTGTTGTGCTATATTTAGGTTTTTTAGTATTTGCGCTGACGAGTAAGAAAGGGTTAATGTATAGAAATGACAAGATTGATTAGGTTCACTGCTTTATACCATTCCATAATAGGGGTTTCCATGTTGATCATGTGGGTTATGTTTTATGTTACCGATCAGATTGTAGAGTTAGAAACTGCTCCATTTGCGATTGCCATGCATCTTATTGCTGAACTTACAACAGCTGTTTTATTAATAGTTTCTGGTTTATTATTGTATAGAAATCATTCAAAAGCTATGTTAGTTTATGCGTGTGCTTATGGTGCTTTAATGTACTCAGTTGTAAATAGCTCAGGTTATTTTATGCAACCTCTTGATAGTGCAATGGTAACGATGTTTGCTGTTCTTCTAATAAGTACTACACTGTTATTTGTTAAAAATCTGAGAAACTTTCTGAAATAAAGTTCTCAAGTATGTGAGTGCTAAGTGGTTGACATTAATCTTATTCGTTGTTAGAATTTTATCGGAACTTGTTAAGTGAGGCTCCTAAAAGAACATAGGCTACTGCCCAAAAATATCGAGAGATGCCAATGGGTAAAACAGACAACATCGGACTAAGGTGTTGTATAAGGTAGCTGATGATAATCTACGTCTTTTAGTGTCAAATCTGAACGAGGGGTTCTAAGAAAGTAATTTTTGACCCCTTTTTGGGGTCTTTTTTATAGGAGGTGATCGCATGGATAGTCCACGAAGTAGCATGTTTAACAAAAAGAAGAATAAAAAAGGAGAAACTATTTATGAAAAAACTATTATTGGATATTCAGCAAGCGATTGCATCAACAGATTTCAGCAGTTTAAAGCAATTGATTGCAACTTATGAAAATACTGAAGTATTAACGGTATTTGAAAAACTTGATAATCAGCAACAAGCGATTGTTTTTCGTTTGTTACCAAAAGAAACAGCATTGTATGTTTTTGAACAACTGCCATTTGAAAATCAAGAGCAGTTGATACATACATTAATCGAAACAAATACACTTGAGGTTATCAGAATGTTATCCTCTGATGATCGCGTACGTCTACTGGATGAACTACCTGCAACAGTGGCCAAACGCATCTTGAATGCATTGGATATGACTCAACGCAAGGAGATCACTCAAATGATGGGATACCCTGATGAAAGCGCAGGAAGAATTATGTCCACATCATATTTAAGAATACCTCAATCATTTACAGTTGAACAAGCACTTGATAAAGTCAAAAGACAGGCTAAAGACAAAGAGATGGTGTACACCTTGTATGTCACTCATGATGATCGCACACTAATAGGTGTTTGCTCATTAAAAGATCTTGTTGTTGCTGATCACAAAGAGTTGGTTTCAGATATTATGAGCCAACATGTTATTTCAGTTAACACAAATACTGACCAGGAAGTAGTCGCTAATCTATTAAGAAAATGGGACTTCTATGCATTACCTGTTGTTGATTTAGAAAATCGTCTTGTTGGAATCGTTACTATTGATGATGCTATGGATATTTTAGTTGAGGAAACAACAGAAGATATGTTTAATAAGGTTGGTCTTACTGAGCTAAACAGTAAAGAAGCAGATCGTAGTAAGACATTGGTTCATGGGTCCTTTTCCGATATTTGGAGAGTTAGATTACCATTTCTGGTCGTGACATTAATCGGAGGATTGCTTGCTGGTAGTGTCATTGATACATTTGAAGAGGCATTCCAAGCAATTGCTGCCGTTGCAGTTTTTATACCTGTTGTGATGGATATGGGAGGTAATGCTGGGACACAGTCATCAACAATATTCTCTAGAGCATACATACTTGGCCATATCGACACAAAAGTATTTATTAAACATTTATTGAAAGAAATGCTAGTCGGATTGTCGATGGGTGTTTTCTCTGGTATTGCTGCTGGAGTGATTGCCTATATGTGGTTTGGTTATGTGGGTCTTGGATTTGCTATTGCGATTGCATTAGCACTTACAATGATGCTAGCAACAAGTCTTGGATTTCTGATTCCATTTATCTTAATCAAGTTAGGTATGGATCAAGCAGCAGGAGCTGATCCAATCATTACTACTATTAAAGACATTACAGGATTACTTATTTATTTTGGATTTGTTGTTTTATTTATGGGGCAACTATTTTAGACTCTGGTTACAACACCAGAGTTTTTTTTATTTAAAATGAAGTGGTTATATGCGATACTTTATGTAATTAAAAAAGCAACAAAGGAGGAATCATGTACATAAACGAAATCATATCGTTTTTAAATGAGAAAGCCCATTGGGTGGATTTTAATCATACTCGTGATGTTGTGCTTTTTGGTGATACAAATCAAAAAGTGAGTCGTGTTGGTGTATGTTGGGTGGCTACAACTCCAGCTATTAAACAAGCAATTGAAAAGGGAATTAATTTTATAATTTCTCATGAAAACTGTTTTTACCAAGAAGGAACAAAATTACCGAAGGAGATGATTAAAGCTAGGCAAGTAAAGATGGAATTATTAGCAAAACACAACATTTGTGTGTATCGTTGTCATGATGTTTGGGATAAAATACCGGATGTAGGTGTTGCTGATACATGGAGTTCAATCATAGGCTTACCTTTTAATAAAAGAGAAGTGCAATCATTTAACTCATTTGCTTACTTTGAAAGCATGACAGTTGAATCAATAGCAAAAAAAATCGCACAAGCATTGTCACCTTATGGTCAATCATCAGTGACCGTATTAGGAGGTAAAAATCAAACTGTCAAATCGTTGGGTATAGGGACTGGTGCTGCAACTGACATATTTTCTTTAATTAGAGAAGATATCGAATGTGTTGTTTTAAGTGATGATGGTAGTACTAACTGGATTGCTGGTCAATATTGCATCGATTATGAGATACCTTTGATTATCGTTCATCATTCAATCAGTGAGATACCAGGCATAAAGAAAATGGTTGAGTATTTAACTGAAGCATTCTTGAATCTTCATGTTGACTATCTAGATGAAGGTTATCAATACCATACCATTTCTATTGAATAGTACAGATATTGGGGCATAAAGCAAACAGAATTAATAAAACTAATGTGAAATTTAAGAGTGATAGTACTAAAATGAGGTGAAAAACAAAGAAATTTAGAAAATATTTAATTTTTTTTGACTGTTATAGTTGATTTAAGTACATGTGAAATTAATAACGAACTTAGATATAAAAATCTTGTTTGCTTTAATTATCTTGGTCAAAAAAATGTTGATTATATATTTGTTGTAGTTAGAAAAGACTTTAGTACATTGGTGTATGGCATTCTATGGTTTTATTGCCTAATTTTTCATATAAAAAAACAACATGTGAAAAATATTATAAAAATCACATAAGGTTGTCTTTATTCAAGCTGTTTCTTAAACAAAAGTGCAAATAATGCACTTTTTAATAGGGTTTTTGACTTTTTTGTAATCGTCTTAATGATTGAATATTTTTCTTATAACGTGTACAATTACCTTAATTTAACCAATCAAGAGAGGGGATAATATGAAAAATTTCAAACCAAAAAAGCACGAAGTTAATAATGAAATGTCTGTTGATGTTGAAAGTAGTGAAATGATTACTGGTTTAAAACAAGAGTCTAGTCAAAACGATAATGATAATAGACAGGATTCCACTGTGTTAAGTGAAGCTACACCATTAAAAACCACTATCATTGAAAAAGGAACAGTGATAGATGGTGACTTGAAAATCAAAGGCAACTTAGAATTATATGGTGAAGTAATCGGTGATGTATTATGTGAAGCACATGTTACTTTGGATGGTGAAATCAAAGGCAATGTGCAATGTCAAAGCGGAACATTCAAAGGTGGTTTTATTACGGGTAACGTTTCTTCAAAAGAGGATATTCAAATTGGTAATAAAACAGAAGTGTTTGGTGATATTGAATCGAATTCAGCAGATGTATTGGGCAAAGTTAAGGGAAACTGTGTTTTACATTCTGATATTATCATTAGGGAATCTGGTGCTATATTAGGAAACATTGATGCCAAAGATATCACAATTGAAAAAGGTGCTACTGTACAAGGATCAATCAATATAGTTAGAGAAGTTTTTTTTGAGCTAGAAGCTTAAAAATGGTTAATTAGAGAAACCTGCTAGATTTAATATTTGTTCTTTATGTAATCGGTACACAGTCCATTCACTTAATGGCGTGGCACCGATTTTTTTATAGAATGCGATTGAAGGTTCATTCCAATTAAGCACGGACCACTCGATACGCTCATACCCTCGTGTGACAGCCAATTTTGCAAGGTATTCTAGCATTTGAAGGCCATAACCAATGTGACGATGGTTTGGTCTGATGTAAATATCTTCAAGATAAAGACCAGCTTTCCCTAAAAAAGAAGAGAAACTATGATACACAATAGCGAAACCAATTGGGTTTTGATCGACTTCAGCAATAAATGCTTCCGCCTGGTGTTTGTTAAACAAAGAGTCCGCTAACACCTCATGTGTTGCGACTACCTCATGTGATAACTGCTCATAGTCAGCGAGTTCTTTAATCAGTTGTAGAATTAATGGTATGTCATCTTTGGTTGTTGTTCTTATCGTTAACTTGTTTTGTTTTGACATGATTATCTCCTAGGGTGTTTTCCTTATTTTACTGTTTTCCAAGCAATTTTCAAGTATAACTTTCAATTTCAAATGTTTCATCTAGTGATATAATAAATACGATAGGGGTAAAGAGTATGAAAGATATTTTGCTAATGATGGTATTTGGGTATATGATGGGAAATATTCAGACATCTTATGTTCTTGGGCGATTGATTTACAAAGTTGATATCAGAAAGCTGGGTCATGGAAATGCAGGAGCATCTAATGCAATTGATTCTATTGGTTGGAAATTTGGTCTTGCAGTAGCAACGATTGATGTAGCAAAAGGGTTAATAACGATTCTAATTGTTAAATCGATTTATCAAATCGGATTTAATGCAGAGGGTGCTTTACTTTTGTATATCGCTGGATATAGTGCAGTACTCGGGCATATATTTCCGTTTTTCATGAAATTCAAAGGTGGTAAAGGTACAGCAACCCTAATTGGTATTTTAATGGGCTTCAACCCATGGTTTGGAATCATCGGTATTTTCGTGGTTATTGGAATTACAGTGATAACAGATTTTGTGTCAGTTAGTGCGCTATTTTTAGCACTATATGTTATCGGTTTAACGGTGTACTATGATTTAGGTATTGTCCCAATTCTAATTTCGATTGGAGGCGCATTGTTAAGTGTTATGTTGCATTTACCAAATTATCGCCGGATTGTTAAAGGGAATGAAGGGCGATTATCATTAGTGCTCAAAAAACTTAAGAAAAATAAAGGAGATTAACTATGATTGACAAAATCAAAGGGCAGTTAATTGTTTCATGTCAAGCGCTTGAAGATGAGCCTTTGCATAGTTCATTTATTATGGGGAGAATGGCTAAAGCAGCTCAAGAAGGTGGTGCTGTAGCCATTAGAGCACAAGGTGTGCAAGATATTATCGAGATAAGGCAAGTGACAGGTTTACCTGTGATTGGAATCATTAAGAGAAATTATGAAGATTCAGATGTTTACATCACACCAACTCAACGTGAAGTTGATGAATTGATTAAAACGGGATGTGAGATGATTGCACTTGATGCAACTAAACGAAAACGACCACATGGTGAATCACTAGAGGATTTAATTAAGTATATCCATCAACACGATGTCTTAGTGATGGCGGATGTTTCAACCTATGAGGAAGCACTGATGGCACAATCATTACAAGTTGACTGTGTATCTACAACACTTTGTGGTTACACAGCATACTCGAAGCAGCATGAAGGACCAGATTTTGAGTTGATTAAAAGGCTATCTGAAGATTTAAGCATACCTCTCATCGCTGAAGGGAAGATTAATTCACCAGAAGAGTTAGCACATGTATTTAAGCTTGGTGTTCACTCAGCTGTGGTTGGTGGGGCTATCACTCGTCCACAGCAAATAACCAAGCGTTTTGTTAATGCTATACCTGATTGATTTTTGCATAGAAAACAAAGAGGTACAACCATGGATATCAAACAACCTGAGCAAGTCAGACAATTCTGGAAACGGTTTTTAGATCAAGCCAATATGAGTTCTAACGCAACCTACCTAAGTGTGTTTCATTTTGAACTAACTGAACGGCTTGCAAATGAACTACTCGAGCTTGTATTGGATGGTAAGAAAAAAGCGACAGCCAATAGTTTGAAATCATTTGAAATTTGTAATGAACAGTTGCCGCAAATTGGTGATTTCCATATCATCACTGATTGGCATGGTTATCCACGGTGTGTCATCCAAACAAAGGCTGTTACAATTTTGCCTTATAAAGACATGACTTTTGACATTTGCAAACGAGAAGGTGAAGATGATTCGCTAGAGTCATGGCAACGCGGACATAAACGCTTCTTTATTGAAGAAGGTAAAGAGCTTGGGTATGAGTTTAATGAAAACTTGCAGATAGTATTTGAGGATTTTGAAGTCATATACAAAGAGTATTAAAAAGTAATGGGAAGATTAAGATGATTTAATGACTGATGTTAAATAACACAGTCATTTTTTACCTTTGCTCGTATGTTGCTGGTTGTCGTAAAAAGACTTGCTATAAGTTATAATTGAGTTATAAAAAATTGTAAAGGATGATAAGGATGAATACGATTTTCATAAATGGAAATATCTACATCGAGAAAGATGTGTTTAAGGAAGCTTTAGTTATTGAAAACGGTGTTATTGTGTTTGTCGGTGATGATGAATCAGCGCTTACATACACGACAGATAAAAGTGAGATTATTGATTTAAATAAAAAGACAGTGGTTCCTGGGTTTAATGATAGTCACCTTCATTTCTACATGACAGCACTTGCATTGCAATCCGTGGATTTATTTAACACAAAGTCAATTGAGGAAGTTATTGCACGAGGTAAATCATTTCTAATAGAGAATCCTAATCACAAAGGGCTTCTTTTAGGACGTGGATGGAATCAAGATTATTTCATCACGGATCAACGGATGGTTTTAAAGGAAGATTTAGATCGAATCTCTACGGATATTCCGATTGTTTTTTCACGAGCTTGTGGTCACGTTGTGTGTGCAAACTCAAAAGCTTTATCACTTGCTAATATAACGCCTGAGTTGAAAGTTGAAGGTGGCACAATTGAGGTAAATAGCAAACAAGAGTTAACAGGTGTTTTAAAAGAGAATGCTATTAAACAGTTGGATGTGCTTAAAGAGTCAATAACTGTGGAAGATGTTGTTTCACAGTTAGAGTTTGTTTCAAAAGTAGCAAATTCATGTGGTATTACATCTGTTCAAACCAATGACTTTAATATTGGAACTTCTGATACAGCTATTATTGAAGAAGCTTATCGTATGTATGCTCAAAACAGTCCCACTGTTCGTGTGTATCATCAAATATGTTTCGTTGATTTAGATGAATTTAAACAACGTATCGATGAGGGGTATGATCAATCAACCAATGACTTTAATCGTTATGGGCCTCTAAAACTGTTTACCGATGGTTCATTAGGGGCAAGAACAGCATACATGAGAAAGCCATATCATGATGACCCAACAACAGTAGGAATTTTAACGATGCCACAAGCAATGATAGATGAATATGTTAAAACAGCTCACCAACATAATATTCAAACAGCTATTCATGCAATTGGGGATGGAGCGATTGATTGTGTTCTCAAAAGTTTTGAACAAGTGATTGAAGAAGAAAATACACTCCGACATGGAATCATTCATTGCCAGATTACCGATGAAGCGTTGTTAAAGCGCTTTGCAAATAAAGATATCGTAGCATATCTACAACCTATTTTCTTACATGCTGATATGCATGTTGTTGAAGCCAGAGTTGGCAAAGACCTTGCGAGCACATCATATGCTTTTGCAACCATGGATAAACTAGGAATGCATGTGGCTTATGGTACTGATGCTCCAGTTGAACCATTTGATGTCATCAACTGCATTCATTGTGCGGTTAATCGTCAAGATCTCAATTTTTATCCTGAACATGGTTATTATCCTAATGAACGAGTTTCAATTTATCAGGCGATTGATCATTATACAATTGGTAGTGCTTATGCAAGTTTTCAAGAACATACGAAAGGGAGATTACTTCCTGGGTATGTTGCTGACTGTGTGATATTATCAAAGAACATCTTTGAAATTGATCCATCTGAAATCTTGTCTGTCAAAATAGATAAAACGATGATTGATGGTCGATTTGTCTATGAAAGATAGAAAGCACTTTATAAGACCATTAGTTAGTGAATAGTAAGCAATAAAAAAACCACACATCTTAACGTTGTGTGGGTTTATTCTATCGTTGATCTTCGAACTTTAATCGTTTAAGTTGAAGTGTAATCAACGTGCTAATGATTATGATAAATCCGATTAGAAATAGGAGTGGCTGTATTTCAACTGTTTGACTAGTCATCATTGTCATTGCATGACTTGCTGGTAAAGCATAACCAACATATTGTAATACTGAAGGTAACATTTCTGCTGGAAACATGATTCCTGATAGCATCATTGATGGTAGGAAGATTACTTGAGAGACGATGGTTAATTGAGAGCTGTTTTTTGAGATTAAGCCAATCAAAATTCCAATGAGGATGGTTGTAATGATGAAGACGGTAAATGAGAAGAGATAAAGCAATAGATTTGTTGGTACTGCTGCATCAAATACAAGTGGTGCTATGATGTAAATAATAAAACTAACAATTGAGAGATTAACTAATCCTGAGATGATACTTGTTAATACAATCGTCGATAAAGGAATTCCTGCACTTCGAAATGATTTTCTAAGATCATTTTTGAAGTACTCTGCCACAGATGCTGGGATTCCAATAAGAGCTCCCATCGTGACTGCAAATATGGTCATACTTGAAATAAGCGTTTCCTTTGATTCAGGCATGATGGAAGTAAACACAACACCCATAACACCAAAGAAGATTAATGGAACCAAATAGTTTGTAATGAGTATGTCTGAACTTTTAAAGTCCAATTTAGTTTTTAAGTATAATGTGTATCCAAATGCTTTCATACTAAACATCCTTTCTGGCGATTTCAATGAATCGCTCTTCTAAAGTAGGCTTATTGACACTTAAATCAATCAGTTTGCAATGATGTTCCTTAATTGTTGCAAGTAGTGTTTCAAGAGTCTGTGTGAGGTCATCACATTTGAATTGGATATAGCCATTTTTTTGAGGCATAGGGTTTAAATGTTTCCAATGTTGGCTATCTATTTCCCCATCTATTTTTGCTTTAATAATTGTTTCTCTTTCAACCTCAAGTATGATTTCATCAGGGGTTCCAACTTTCTTGATTTCTCCATCAACTAGTATCGCAATTCGATCACATAAATCATATACTTCACTCATATCATGAGAGGCCAAAATCATTGTGATTCCTTGTTCTTTAAGTTGCCTTAGTTGCTGATGAAGGGCAACACGTGCTTCAACATCCAATCCTGCGGTAGGCTCATCTAAAATGATAACTTTGGGATTGTGTGCCAGTGCAAGTGCAAGGTGTAAGCGTCGTTTTTGTCCTGTAGACATAGACTTATAGGGCTTATGTAACATGCCATCAAAACCAAATGTCTTTAGAAGATCAAATCGCGGTTCGCTTTTATTCCATTTGCAGAAAAGTGTCATCGCATCTTTTGCACTGATGTTGGCAGGTAATGAAGATGATTGCAATTGAATACCCATTAGTTTTTCTCTAATAGCTTGATTTGGGTCAAGAGATGCGATTTTGATGGTCCCACCATCGAAGCTGCGCAACCCTTCGATGCACTCGAGTGTTGTTGTTTTACCTGCTCCATTTGGTCCAAGTAATCCAAAGATTTCGTTTTCATTGACTTGAAATGAAACACCTTTTAATACTTTTGTTTGCCCATAGTGTTTAGTTAACTGATTGACTTTAATCATTGTTTTCCTCCTTAGCTGTTGCTGTAGTGTCATTGTCGAACATATGTTTTAATGCATCAGTGATGTACTGCTCAACATCCTTGAATTTAGACATCATCACTGTCTCTTGATAATTTGGATGCTCTGACAGTTTTCTCATCTGTTGAATCAATTCCATATCACCATCTGTGAAATCCATAACGGCTTTCCACCAGCCAGATGCTAGTTGTAATGCTAGTTCATGATTTGTTGGGATATTTTTTTGCTGAAGTTCTTTTGCTTGATCACAATAACCAATCATTTTCTTTAAGAACTTTTCACCTTGTTTCTTTTGATGTTGTTCTTTGATTCTTTCATAAACACCTTTATCAAAGTGTTTCACTATCCAATAGTGTTCATCATTGCTTCTAAGCATTGATAAGATTTCAACAAACAGTTCCCAATCAAGATGATTGATTTGTCGCATTTCATCCTTAAATTTGCTAATCACCGTTTTTTTCTGTTTTAATTTCTTAATTTCATTTTGTATAATTGTTTCTTGTTTTGTAAGATAGTCGTAAATGTCTTCTAAGCTTGTTGCAGGTATTAGTTTGCTTTTAATCTCTTGTAATGTAAATCCAAATTCTTTCAAGCTAATAATTTGATAGAAAACCACATAGTCTTCCATTGAATAAAGTCTTCGCCCTCCTTCGGTGTATGCTGAGGGTGGTAACAATCCCATTTGATCATAGTACTGGATTGTTCTAACGGAGACATTCATTTTTTTAGCCATTTCACCAACAGTAAACCACTGTTTTTTGTTGCTCATATCATCACCTCACGTACATATTAACACGTTACGTAACGTCACAAGCAATAAGAAAATTAAAAATAATTCATTTTTTAATGAGAAAAGCAAAAAAACAGCTAGAAAAGCTGCTTTTATGCCTCAACAATGGTGACAATTTTACCAAATTTCTTTAAATATGTTGCGATTCTAGCTACCAAACGTGACTTCATGTTAACCGAAAGCGCGTGGGCAAGTTGACTATGCGCAGGGTTGTCTGCGAGACCAACTAGAAAAAGGATTTCTGTACAATCATTCAATAGAAGCTGAAACAGACGATGTGCGCCATCTGCTGGAACGCTAGAGCAAAGTCGATCTCTTTGGTCTTTATTTGTTGACGCTTCAACTAATAAATCTACTACTCGCCCAAGAGTTAGAATACCTTCAGTAACAAGGTCTAATCCTTCAATGTTGGCAGTTGGTGGTAAATCGTTGTTCGTGGACAGTGAAATGTCCATAGTAACTCTTTTTTGCAAATGTTTAGCAACAATCTGTGCCGTTGTACCACCACACACTATTTTTTTGCCTGTAGCGTTGTTTAGCGTGAGTACTTTGAGTAAATCTTGTGACATGTCTTTAGGAGGACCAACCATCACTACTGATCGATGTCGAGCAATTACTTTTGATACAACAACTGTTGCATCATCTTTTGGTTGACCATCATATAGTTTCTTAACTGTGTTTATAAGATTATTTCCAATCATTTGAGCAGAGTGACTAATCGTGTTGTTAGCGAGTAAATACTTAACAACATCTTGTCGTTGCCAACCAAAGTTTAATGTGTGACCAAGTCCTGCATGTAACACACCATCAGACACTAAAACAACATAATCATTTGGTTTTAGTTTGCAGTGTGATAAATAAACAGTTCGATTCTGATATTTTTTTTCATGACGTTCTAGGTAGACTTGGTTATTATTTGCTATAACGATTGCTTTTGGGTTATCAAACTCGATGATTGTAGATGAACCATCCTCATCAATTTTCAATATAGAGAATGTTGAATAAGCAATTTTACGTTCTTGACATTCAGGTAAGGTTGCTGTGAGTGTTTCAATTGCTTCATCCAATCCGATATTACTAATGAGAAGTTCATTTAAAATCGTTGCTGTCAATGTTGCTAAAATATTAGCTTTGACCCCGCTACCTAATCCATCAGCCAAAACACAAATGTAAGCATGGTTAGTAAAAGTAATAACAACTCGATCACCACAAAGCTCTTCTTGATGTTTATTTAATGATTGATGATAAGCATCAATAGCTACGTTCATATGAGATCATCCTCAAGACTCTTTTTCAGATTTACAAGCGCAATTTTGCTTTTAGCTGTAGTTTCGCCGAGTAGACTTGCAATTTCTTGAACTGTTTGCATTTGCTCATCAATCACATGTTGTGTAATCATCATGATCTGGCTACGATACTCTTTAATTTGCTTTTCCTTAGCAATTTTATCTGTTAAGTCCATTAAAATAACTACTGCAATGTTTTGCTTCTTAATAGGAATACAAGCATGATCAAAGGTACGATTGAACTGTGGGTATTCCTTTATAAAGTAAACCACATCATCAAGCTTTTTGATTTGACTCGATAAATAATCACTTTGAAACAACTGATCCACATGAAGATTTAAGTGGTGATTGCCATTGATTTGTAAATAACGACGAGCAGCAGGATTGGCTTCAATGATCTCACATTGGTCATTTATGACTAAGATACCATTAGGTGTATGTTCGATTATTAAGTGTGACATTGATTTTGCCTGTTCAAGTGCATAAGGTAAACAAAGCAATGGGTCTGCCTTACCTTCTAAAACACCAATAGCCTTATCTTTGCATGTATTATAACCACAAGCCCCACAGTTTAATTGATCATCTTGTGAGTATTTCCCAAGTGTCTTAAGTACTTCCTCGATTTTGGCAGCACTAAAGCTAGGCACATCAATAGGTTGTGCTTGATATTGGCAATTAAAAGAGTCATGACGTGGAGTTGGTGTCCATGATAAATCTTTTGTCTCACGTGTTAGAATTTGTCTTGCTTTCCATTTGGTTAAGGCACTGTTTTGAAGGAGTGGGCCACCTAAGCAAGATCCAACACATGCTGACATTTCAATAAATACGTTCTCAATTTGATGATCCATGATGGCATGACAGCAATCAATGACTTGATCTATGCCATCGACATGCATGGTTTGATAGTGGTGTTCACCACCAACCATGGTTGCAATAATACCACCAGTAACAGGGTAGATTCTAGCAAGGTCATTAGAAAATTGAGTGTTAAAAAAATTATTTGATGAAGTCGATTGTGAAAGTCCGATAATGTCTTCGAATGTGATGACACCATCAACTTCTTGACTTTGGTGAGCTTCTTTGATTTTTGCAACACAAGGTCCTAAGAACACGACTTTATCATGTGGGTATTTGTCTTTTATCATTTTAGCGTGTGCACGCATGGGAGACATAACAGGTGCTAATTGAGAGACAAGTTGTGGAAACTTCATTTCGATAAGCGATACCACAACAGGACAGCATGTGGTGATGATGTTTTCCATTGTGTTCATCTTGCAAAGATCGCGATAAGTGTTTGACACTTGCACAGCACCTAAAGATGTTTCTTGAACACTAGCAAACCCAAGATTAAGAAGGTGGGATTTAAACTCACTTTCTTTTTTTAACAATGCAACAAAACTAGGTGCTAAGCTTAAATGAACACGCTTGTTTTCATTTAACCAACGCTTAATAAGTGGATAATCACTTGATACAGACTTTGCATTGTGAGGGCAAACGACATAACATTGACCACATAAGATGCACTCATGATCAACAATAATTGGATCTCCGGTTGAAAAAGCAATCGACTTTGTTGGGCAACTTCGAACACAGTGATGGCAATGTTTGCAGTTATTCTCTTTTAGTTCGATATAGCTCATGTTAAATGCTTACCAACTGCTTCTTTAATTTTCAATACTAAGTTTTCTTGACAATAGTCATGGATGATCTCACCATTGATTCTTAAACCAAGCCCATCTGAACAGTTTCCCATGCAAAATGCACCTTTAAGCTCAATCAGATGATCCCAATCATTTTCTTTGATGCAAGCTTTAACGGTTTCTACGACTTTATTAGCTCCTTTGACATAACAAGAGCTTCCTAAACAAATTTCGATTACAATCATTTTGCGACTCCTTTTTGATTTCTTTCAAGGTTAATATTTGAGAAATCATAGTGTTCAATAGTTTCGTGTATATTAATAGAGTTTGATTTGTTCTCTAAGTCAAATCTCTGTTTAGCTTTTTTACTATTATCAATGATTGCTGGACCATTTCCACATCCCCCAACACATGACATACCTTCTAGCACATCAGCAGTAAATCGGTTGTGCTTCATGAGCAAAAGTTGTTTTTTGCATTCTTGACAACCATCTGCATAGCTACTTGAAAATTCAAAACCCTCTGTAGCACCAACATGCTTGAGTGCATTTGAAACTCCACCTCCAAAAGCAAAGTATCTTCCATAATTACTTGCTTGATCGTCTGAATCTACTTCGATGTCAGGAAGGTATATTTTATTAGCAACCAACATAGCGGCTATTTCTTCATAAGTGAGCACATAATCAACATCCGCTTTTGGATAATCTTGCATTGCTTCCTGTTTTTTTGCAACACATGGTCCTATAAATACAACGCCATGATTAGGATTTCTACTTTTAATGTATCGTGCCATCACAATCATTGGAGAAGCTAAGGTAGACATGTTTTTTTCATAAACATCAGGAAAGTGTTGTTTTGCAAGATTTAAAAATGCTGGACAACAAGATGTTGTCATTTTAATATTATTAGACTTTTTCTTCTTCAGTTCTTCTTTTTCATGCCATACTACCGTATCGGCAGCTGTTGCAACCTCCACAACATCGGTAAAACCAAGCATTTTAATTCCTGCTTTAATCTGTGATAGTGTTGCGCTATCAAATTGACCTTGAATAGATGGGGCAATCATCGCTGTAATAGGCGTGTTCAGCTTTATCAGTTCAATGACTGGGACAATCCACGAGGCATCTTCGATCGCACCAAAAGGACAAGCGGATTGACAAGCTGCACAGTTAATACATCTTGCATCATCAATGATGGCAATGTTATCATCGTCCATTGATATAGCATCTACTGGGCAAGAAGCTAGACATGGGCGTACTGTTTCTATGATGGCATGAAATGGACACTGCTTTACACAAGCTCCACATTCTTTACACTGATCATAGTTGATGACAGCACGATTGGTTCCCATGGCAATGGCATCGAACTTACATGCAGCAACACAACTTTTTGCCATACACTTACGACAACTGTCAGTAATCTGAATGCGTTTAATGGTACAACCATCACAAGCAGCATCAATAACCTTTACAATCTGATTTGGATTAAATGTTCCATTTTGATGTTGAGAAGGGTTCTTTCCCATAGCTAATCTTGTACGCTGTCTAATTATTTCTCGCTCTTTATAAACACAACAGCGGAAATCAGCTTTCATGGTTGGAATCAGCTTATGAGCGATTTCATCATCAACATCTTCATGTAAGCTGCCTTTATAAGCTCTAAATGCTACTTCTCGTAATACATCAAACTTGAATTGTCTTGCTTCATGATCAAACAAACCCATAGCTTCACCTCTCGTTAATTAATTCACAAAGTAGTTATACCATGAATAAAAGACACTTTCAATAGAATAATCAAATGATAGTGGTTACATTAATTATTATTTTTTTATTGGCTTAACAACTGATGGATGATACTAAAAAAACTTGATTTTTCATCAAGTTTTAGTCTACTTTTGCTAGTCACCTATTATTTTAACTAAAACACGTTTGCGACGTTTTCCATCAAATTCACCATAGAATATCTGTTCCCATGGACCAAAATCTAACTTGCCTTCACTGACAGCAACAACGACTTCACGCCCCATGATTTGGCGTTTAAGATGAGCATCTGCGTTATCTTCAAAACCATTATGATCATATTGATCGTGTGGCTTTTCTGGAGCGAGTCGCTCTAAGAATCGTTCAAAATCTTGATGCAGTCCTCGTTCATCATCATTGATGAAGACACTTGCAGTAATATGCATCGCATTGACAAGCACCAATCCTTCAGTAACTTGACTCTCTTTTAAACAGGTGTTAATTAAATTGGTGATATTAATAAACTCTCTTCGCTTTGTAGTGTCAAACCAAAGCTCTTTTCGATATGATTTCATAATGCTCCTTTCATATGATTAACTTCATGCTATCATAACTGTTCATTTGTTTCAAAGAAACTAGTTTAGCAATCATCTTATTTGTCTTGTATAATAAAATAAAAGGAAAATCATATGAAGACAATAGGATTATTAGGTGGCATGAGCTGGGAGTCTACAGTTGAATATTATCGCATCATCAATGAAGCAACAAAGCAAGCACGAGGTGATTCTCATTCAGCTCCTTGCTTGATGTATTCTTTTGATTTTTACGAGATTGAGCATTTACAACATCAAAATAGATGGGATAGACTTGAACAGTTATTGTCTAATAAAGCAAAGCAATTAAAAGTAGCAGGAGCAGATGTTTTGGTGATTTGTACCAACACCATGCATATTATAGCTGATGAAGTTCAAACAAATAGTGGATTGTTTGTGTTACACATTGTAGACAGTGTTGCTCAAGCTATATTGAATCAAGGACTAAAACGAGTGCTTCTTTTAGGGACAGCATTTACCATGAGTCATGAGATGTATCCGACTATTTTGGGTGGTTATAATATTCATGTTGTTACCCCAAACCAACATGATCAAACAGTCATTCATCGTATTATTTATGATGAGTTGATTCATGGTAATTTTCTTGATCCTAGTCGTGATGCAATCTTGAGCATTATAAAAAAATTCCCTGATGTAGAAGGGGTAATTTTAGGGTGTACAGAACTACCGTTGCTAATTGATAATCAAGATTTGGACATCATGTTGTTTAATACGACTAAGATTCATGCTCTGGCAGCTGTTAATTATGCTTTAGAAAAGGACAATGAAAGCACTAAGCAAATAGATACATGTTAGGTATGGAGGATTAAGATAAAGTTGCACATAAAATCATGATACTAGTTCAATCAAGGTTGATTGAAAATGACAACAACTTTTTTACACATGTTTCTTGATAGCAGTTCATAACCAACAACACCCATTTGCCAAAAATGATCCCCATGATTAGCAATAACAAACACACAATCACTGATGTAATCGGTATGTTGAAGTGTTATTTGCTTCATAATCATTGTCATCTTATGGAAAGGGTTTTTCATGGTGTGTAATAAGGAAGCATCAAATTTTTCAAAGGCATGACAAACAGGAGCAGGATTTATTTTTGATAAATGTATGATAAGTTCACTCATATCATCTTCATGATTATATAAAGGTACAATGGCTTGTGTGTCTGTACCATTTTCATTTGATGTCATAATATGGTGGATATCAAGGGCTCGTAAATATGGATCATCTATAGAACGAATAAATAAGTGTCCTTGCTCTGTTTGATGGTGTTTTAAAATCAGTGATTTTGGATAAAACGTAATCGGAAATAGAATTTTGGGGCGAACAGGCATTGTTGAGTGATTTACAATATTGTAAATGGTATCACTCACATCAGGTTGATACGTTTCATTTTGATTAATCTTTGAGATAAAATCTTGAAAACATGTGATCTTTTTTGATTGTGTGTTTTCAACCTCTTCTTTTATTAATGGTTTGTCAGCAATTGGAAAATAGTGCATGTTTCTTTTAATAACTTGACCAAAGACGAGTAAGCCTTTCATTGCCTTTTCACAACGATATGAGTCGATATTAATGAATCGTTCGATTTCACGCATGGTTAATCCATGGTTGTTTGTCTTTAGTGTCATCATAATTTCATCTAATTGATGATCAAAAGGGAACTGATGCATGGAACTTCTTGAAAAAGAGGGACTATGATAAGTCATAATCATCTGTTTTTGTGCTGCAAAAAGCTCTTTAAAAAACTCCAGTTGCTGTAAACTTAAAGGGTAATCCAACCATATTGTTTGATCTACAGAAGGATAGGGATAGGGCAGGGCAGTATCAGAAGTAATCACCAATGTGCTAATTTCTTCAGTTTGCCATTGATTAAGAGTAAGCACTTTTTTTGATTCATCAACTTTGCGATGCACGACTCCACAAGGTGTTAGGTGATTCAATAGGAAAGCAATGATTTCAGCCTCAACATAATCATGTGTCACAATTATTGAGGATTTATGCATGATGGTTTCGTTTAATAGTTGAATAAGTTGACTAAGATCAAAAACTTGATGCTTCATGACATGGTCTAAGTGCTGATCATTTTTTTCAACATAGTGGATATTAATCTTTGATTTGATAATCTCATAATCAAATTCTGAAAGTGAGTTTGAAACAAGTGACCAGTGCGCTTGGCGTAAGGTGTTAAACAAGATGTTTAAATACTCATATTCAGGTCGATAATCAAAACTTGTTGGTGAGTAATGGTGTATATGATCAATAACGACATGCGATACGGATGTAATTAGATTAAGAATTTTAGTAAGTTTGGATTGATTGAGTAATTGCTCAATACCCAAAACAATAACGTCAACTTGTTGTTGCTCAATGGCAGCAACAACGTCATCGAACTCATTGATGTTTGCCCCAGTAATCCATTGTACGTTATAATTAGGTTTTACTTGCTTAATCATATGAGCAATACTTGGATTGGATGTCACCCATAACATAAAAGGTGAATGGTGTTTAAGTAATGTTTGAATCGTCGATTTGCTTATGGGTAACTCAAATATAGTTACAGGTTGGTTTGCTTGTATCATAAAAATAGTTTATCAGATTTTTTTAGATTACCCTATTTTTATGAATAAAAAAAGCCATTTTCATGGCTTTTAATCATTGACGATGAGTTTAATTGATCCACTTGTAATCTTAAATGTGTAACGATCTTGTCCATTACGATAAACGTAGCGGTCTCCATCACGCGTGTGTGTGAAATCTGCATTAAAGCTACCAGATACTTTGGATACGATTGCTTCAAAATCTGCAGACTCAACTAACTTAACTTCGACTCTTCCTGCAGTCATATCAACATCTAACGCTGTAGGAGCAAGCTCTTTGAAGTTTGCTGTTAATAGTCCACTTGTTATTTTTGAGTAGAATTTCTCTTTAACTGTTGCATTTAGTGTGACATTGCCGGAAGTCATGATAATATCCATATCATCAGCGATCAAGCCTGATGCATTAATGTTACCACTGGTGATATTAAGGCGTGTGTTTGTTGTCTCAACATTTTTTATGACTAAGTTTCCAGAAGTTGCATTTAGGTCAAGATTGGTAACTTCTAATCCATCAAACTCGTAATTTCCCGATGTTAGTTTTAGGACAACTCTGTTATAGAGTTGTTCGGGAAGGAAAACTTCTAAATATGAGATAGGTGATTGCCAAAAGAACAGATTCCATGATGTCTGATTCAAACTCTCAATAACCAATTGGTTGTTAATGATATTGATAGTAGCCCATTTGCTTTGATCAAGATTACCTAGCGCGTACTCTTTGACGTAAATATAATTGAAATCATCGGATTGTCTGATTTTAACCCCGCCTGAAACCCAATTAATTTGAATATCTGTAATTTCATCGGATATGGTTTTTTCTTGAAGCAACTGTCTGTCACCAGGGTTGTTTATGATACCAGTAAAAAATGTAAAGTTGTTAGTACTTAATGAACTAAATAGCATTATTGCAACGACTAGAATAATACTCCATAAGATTATTGAAATTCCTGCACTTGTTTTAGTTTTCATCTTTTTCTCCTAATACGAGGAGCGCTTTAATGATTTGCTGGATAGCAGCTGCAATGATAAATATAATCCATGAGAAATGCCAATAGTAGAAATTGAAATTTATGTATAGATAGATTACCACCACAATTAACCAATATGCGACACCTAATGAACGGTAGACCTCGTTTTTCTTGTGTTTTTTTGATTTCCATTCTTTGAATTCTTCAATCATAGTTTCTTCTTCTTTGATATAGTTTGCTCTTGTATTTGAGTTGTAAACTAGCAATGCTGTTGCAACAGCAATACAAGCAAACATAGCAATCAGTCCATTTTCACCACGACCATAGGTACCAAAACCAATAAGTGCCATAGGGCTTATAATGTATAGAGCAACAGCGATTGCTTTGATTGTTGCGCTTTTTTTACGGTCTTCAGGAGAAACGGATGCTAATGTGTGTCTTTCTTTCAAACCTTCTGTCAACTCACTTAAGTCACCAACACTGGCAATAACGGCATGGTATGCTTCTTCTTCGTTTTTTCCTTGTCTGAGTTGATCATTGTATTTTTCAACTAAATTAATAATAATCTCTTCTTGTAGTTCAATTGAACGTTTTGTTTGCGGTACATCTTCAAATGCTTGTTTGATGTAAGTTCTAATTTTTGTAATCATGTTTTTCTCCTAAATTAATGAGTCAATTAATGACTTTGCTCGTTCCCAAGCTTCCTTGTTAAGCTGATAATAAATTTTTCCTTCATTAGTGATTGAGTAGTAACGACGTCGTGCACCTGTTTTTTCATCTCCCCAATAGGAATTGATGTATCCTGCCTTCTCCAATCTCTGAAATGCTGAGTATAATGTAGCGTCTTTCAGTTCAAATTCGTTGTTTGTTTTTTCTTGAATCGCTTTATTAATCTCATAACCATAGCTGTCCTGTTCAATCAAATGTTTCAAGATGATTGTTTCAGTATGACCTCGAAGGATATCGGATGTGATACTCATGTTATCCCTCCTTTTCGAATATATATTAATACAAGATACCTCGCCTGTCAATATATATTGATAAAAAAATATCAAAAAATATTTCAGCAACAAAAATCATCTAAAAAAGCCACAAAAAAAAGATATGAGCTATTTGCTCATATCTTGTAAGTCTGTGTTTGCTAGGACGTCTTCGAATATTTCGTCAAGCTTGTGACGTTGTACACCAATGTTTATGTTCTTTTTTGGATGTAAGAAGGTAATGGTTGAGTATAGAGCACCATCACTTTTTGACAATCCTTCAAATTCAGATAAATTGAATGTGACATGCTCCCTTCCAAAGAAACCTGCTAAACCAACAATCAATCGCCGATTTGTGATGACAACGCCATACCATTGGACAAATTGTGCGCTAGGTTGATAATACAATATTCCAACAAAGCTCATCTTTCCAACCTCATCATCCTCTAGCTGTCGAGCACAGTATTGAAACAAGTTATAAGTTGTCTTGTCATTCATGCTTTTGCCATAGTCATTTTTTTTATTGTATTCAAATAGTTCGCTTGCTTTTCTCATGATAATTATTTGGACGTGAATCCATGCTCCTTTTCATCATTATAGCAAATTGACGGTGATGTTTATACCGTGATAGCAAGCAATTGATTACATTAAGTGATGATCTCGATGCGATTTCTGCCATTTTCTTTTGCAAGATATAGTGCATGATCTGATCTGTTTAACGCATCATCGATCTGGTTGTCTTGTTTGTGAAATTGCGTTATGCCAATACTTACCGTATAAAGGATAGTTTTTGAATGGTACTTAAAAGGATTATTAGCAAGAGCAGTTTGAATCCTTTGGGCAACTAATTGTGAGTCATCACATGATGTGTTTGGTAAAAACACCAAAAACTCTTCCCCTCCTATTCTTCCAAAGGTATCGATATCTCGCAAACAATGTTTGGTCGTTTCAGCAAAGTGTTTTAAGACCAAATCACCTACAGAATGCCCATAGGTATCATTGATGTTCTTAAATAGATCCAAATCAATCATCAGTAAGCAACCCCTTAGATTGTATCGCAAATGTCTTTTACGTTCCTTTTCAATTTTCTCGATTAACATGCGACGATTATCAATTCCGGTTAACGAATCTGTCGTTGCAAGGTAAAACAGTTCATCCTCATAGTTCATTTTGTGGTAAGTTTGCTTAAGTAGACCAAGAACACTTGTTAGTAAATGGTGATGTATTGTTGCGATCTTCAACTTCTTTGTATGATTTGCAAAGCCAAAAAATACCATTTTTGTGTTGAATGAAGACACACAAACGATTAGATCACTTAGGCTATATTTAATCATGAAGTTTTTTTCGTCAGGCTGAACTGATTCATGATTGTAGTGAATTACTTGATAATTTTTATCGATTACCTTGATTTGTTTGTATAAATCTTTATTTAATTGCTTTGAATACTTGTCGTGATTTTTAATCCAATGTTTCATTGCCTGATTGTCTTTTATCATCGAGACAAATGTTACATCTGCTTCAAATATTTCGGCGATGATGTTTAAAAAACATGTCATGTTTAAATCAAGAGATTCATTACTATCAGTGAGTAAGCATTCAGCTATTTCACCAATGTATTTTTGATATTTATAATGTGTAGATATCCAACGATTGACTCGAACCAAGGCAGCTAACAAAGCGATAAAAAATAGGATGAAGACTAAGGATGAAATGATAAAAGCAGATATAAAACGTTGTTGAAAGGCAATTGCAGTTGTTACTAGAAAACTTGTGATGAGCGATAGTTCGTTACCATACTGAGTTTTACTATCAATGTATGAAGCACTTTTAAATATTTCAATAGCTTCATCTGACTGATTGTTTTGGACGAGAGTAAATGCTTTCTGTTCAAGAGCAAGTAAGTGTGTATTTATGGCATTTAAGTTTAGTAATTTATTGTTTATTTCTGGAAACATGTCAATTGCGTCTTGAATTAAATCACTGAGCAAGGGAACGGTACGTTGATAAGTATCATAGTAGTTTTTTTCATTTGATATCGTATAAATGATTGCTGTGTATGTAAGTGTTGCATCATACTCTCTTAAAAGACTAATCATACTTTTTATTTGATTTTGCTTATTTTGATAAACGAAGTAAGAATGCGCAGCATACGTGCTATATCCGAAAACAGAAAAAAACAGAACTCCAATGAGTGTTAAGAAGCAATACTTATGACTAAAAAAGGATAATAGTTTACTCATGTTGTACCTATTTTGTGGTATGTATGATCTACGTGTTACTACTTCCTGTTCCTAAGTTCATCATACAATGAAATAGCATTTCTTAAAAGGGGATTTAGGATTATGTTTCATTATGTGATATATTTTAATCAACAATGATACAAAAAAGGAAAGATTATGAAAGACCGTGTAACATCTGTGGCTGAAATCAAACAACTTGATCAGTTAACCATGAAAGCAAAAGGCATCAGTAGTTATGATTTGATGCGTTTTGCGAGTGAAAAAATGGTTGAATACATCATTGACGCCCAATTGATAAAGAAAAACCACACCATTTTAGTAATCTGTGGTACTGGAAATAATGGTGGAGATGGTTTAGTTATTTATGAGTTGCTTAATCGTCTTGGCTTTGATATCAAAGCCACAATGATTGATGATCAAATGAGATATACATCTGAAGTTAATCAACAGATAAATCATTTGCAATCATTGTCACTGGATGTTCATTTGCTAAGTTCTGAAACCTTGACCTCGTTACATGAAATGATATGTCAATCAGATATTGTCATTGATGCTTTGTTAGGTGTAGGTGTGAATCGTCAATGTGACTTGTTTTATTGTGAGATTATTGAAATGATCAATCAATCAAGAGCAATAGTGATTAGTATTGATGTTCCCAGTGGTTTGAATGCAAACAATGGTCTAATTATGGGGGCGTGTGTTCATGCATCACACACACTAGTAATAGGGGCCTATAAGTATGGGAACTTAATCGCTGATGCACTGGATGTAAGTGGTGACATACATATGATTGATATTGATTTAGTTATGGATGCATCATTAAAAAACAGAATATATGTAAAACAGCCAAAATTTTTTGTTAAGCAACAACGGAAACATCATACTCATAAGTATCATTATGGTCATGTACTTGTTGTAGGGGGTTCACCTTCTATGATGGGTTCAATCGGATTAGCCAGTCTTGGAGCATTACGTAGTGGAGCTGGTCTCGTTAGTGTTGCAACATTTGGTAATTATGGTAATCATTTTAGAGGATTACCATTAGAAGTGATGACACTAACCTATCAAGATGACAAATCATTTGAACAGCTATTAGAAAAGAAAAGTGTTGTTGTATATGGTATGGGTATAACAAAAAACACACAACATGTGGATGTATTGAAACAAATATTTGATTATGGAATTCCGTGTGTCATCGATGCTGATGGGTTAACACATTTATCTAAAAAAAATCTTAATGATTATCAAGACAAACCACTTGTGTTAACACCGCATATGAAGGAACTGAGTACGTTGCTTCATGTCTCAATGAAGGAATTGATTCAAGATCCATTGACCTATATGGAGGCGTTTGTCAAAGCTACAAATCTTATCATTGTGCTAAAAGGACCATGTACGATTATAGTAAGTGATGAAAAAACAGTATTTACTCACGTAGGAAATCCTGGACTTGCCACTGCAGGTACAGGTGATGTTTTATCTGGTGTCATCGGATGCTTGCTAGCTCAGATGGAAAACAGATTTGAAGCAACTATGGTCGCTTTGGAAGTCTTTGGAGCAGCTGCAAATCTTGTAAAAGATAAGTTAGGTGAAACGAGCATGATTGCTAGTGATGTTGTGGCCGCTTTGCCTGATATTCTAAAATAAAAACATGGTTAACCATGTTTTAGAAACCTCGAGTTTGCCCTTTAAAAGGAGGGTCTTTCTTGGCGATATACTCATCAACCCCAGGTCCTTTTAATTGGTGGAGTCTCCATAAACCATAAATATAACTCATTATCAAAACAATAATAGTGACGGGTAACCCTAATAGTGTGTTAAACCATACGTACTGTGTGGGATCGTTTTGAATGAACAATTGAATTTGGAGTAGTGTTCTTGCTAAGAAAAACAAAAACCACATCCATGTTACTTCCCGATAAGCAGGTTTTACATCTTTACGCCAAAACCATTCTAGGGGCCAGCCTCGTGTCAAATGACTTGCAAATGCAGCTAATGGGCGACCAATGATCAATGTTACTAAGGTAGCAACTGTTGTAAAGACACTACCAATAATACCTGGTAAAAAGAAGTTTGTTGCATTATCAGCATAAAATGCAAATCCTGCAGCAACTACAACACCTAAAAAACCACCAAAAGCGTAGATCCATGTTTGCTTTTTTATGATTCTCAAGATACCTATAACAAATGAAACAATAATTGCTAACAAGCTAGACAACGTTAAATCAAAAGCATTATTTGCAATAGCAAACACAATTGGTGGCATTAAAGCATCAATACCTTTTCCTTTGAACACAGATTGTAATTCTTCAATGAGCTCGCGTGTTTTTGCCATGGCATACCCCGATGTCTAATTGATGTCAATATAATGAAAAACGACTAAGTTGTCAATGAGATTACCTTGTTTTTCAAGTATTGTCTCTTTTAAGGTTTCACTTTAAGACATTAGCGTGTAAAATATAAGCATTAAGAGTAACATTATTAGTATACGGAGGTGTCATGAAACATTATAATATCCATGATTTAGCCCGTTGGTTTGTTCTTGTTGTTTTGTTTGTGACGCCTTTTGTGATTGCTCCTTTTGGAATATATCATGATTATTTCTATGCCCCCAAAGTATACTTTTATACTGCCATTGTCGCAGTATTTTTAGTGGTTTTGTTGTTTAATCAAAATCAGTTAAAGGCAATCATAGCTCAAGATAGTATTAACGCTTTGATACTTGTGTATGCTTTATTGCTATTAATT
>OBJA01000270.1_pt1 | contig 48592 bp, 36 predicted proteins | sample 1519751 | NCBI WGS metagenome assembly OBJA01 (sample SAMEA3881238, study PRJEB22517) | soil metagenome | biome: lake sediment; feature: soda lake sediment; material: sediment, water from around vicinity | place: India | collected 2013-12-23 | depth 3 m
TTGTCCTCCATTTGGAGCAGTTACATTAATCCACGGATATGCAATAGTAAAGTTTGCATTGCTTTCGTCAAATACGCTTGGATTATTATACTCACTTATTCTAACCCTGCATTGGTTCGAAGGAGTTTCAGGAACAGTCCAAAGGTGCGTTCCATCATTTTCAGTAACACTAGCAATTGTATGCCATGTGATACCATTATCATAAGTGTATTCAATATTCACGAAATTTGATGTCAGATATGCACTTGTCCATGTTATATTAAAGGAATTACCTATATATCTTGTGGTAGAAGTATTTGGAGTTGTAACAGTAATGATTGGAGTCGGAGGAGTAATAGTAAATTTTTCATCACTAAGATCTAAAATGCAAGAATTGTCATAGTCTCTAACTCTTATGAGGCACTCATTCGATGGTTCATTTGGTACATTCCATGAGAAACTGTTGGAATATGTTGAATTTGTAACAGTTGACCATGTTCCACCGTTATTTATTGAGTAATGGACTGAATATCTCGTACTAGTTGGAGCAGAGACCCATGTAATTGATTGATTAGTTCCAGCCTCCCATTCTTCTCCTCCATTTGGCGAGGTAATTATTATATCTGAATTAGGAACAATTGTGAAAGTCCCATTACTAACATCCTGGTAGTCGTTATTGTTAATGTCAAAAACTTTCACAAGACACTGGTTGCTGCTTATGCTTGGTACAGGGTTCCAGTTATATGAAGAAGAGCTTGTGGAACTAATCAAAGTTGTCCAAGTTTCTCCATTGTTTATTGAATACTGTACCCTGAAACTTCCAGAAGTTCCGGCATGTGTCCAATTTATTGTTCTGGAAGTACAACCTCCAATTGTTTCACCTCCGTTGGGTCCTGTAACATTTATCCATGGAGTTGCAATAGTAAAAGTGGTATTGCTTTCATCATATGTTGTAGGGTTGCCTAAGTCGGTTATACGTACCAAGCATTGTGTACTTGGCGTGTTGGGAACTAACCAAGAATAAGTTCCGGAATTAGTAGTATTGGAAACTATGGGAACCCAGCTACTCCCATTATTTATTGAATAATCAATCTTAACAGCGTTTGATGTAACATACTGACTTGTCCAAGTAATATTATAAGTGTTACCAACATATCTTGTTAGATTCGTATTTGGACTTGTAACAGTAATTGTTGGTGTAGCTGGACTTATAGTAAATAGATTATCACTCATATCAACCATACAGGTAGTATTTGTTTTATCTCGAACTCTTATTAAACAAGTAGAGGAAGGATTATTTGGTAAACTCCAGTTATACTGTCCTGTAAGACTATAATAATTACTCTCTATAAGTATCCAAGTGCTTCCTGCGTCAATAGAGTAGTGAATGTCAAAATAGTTTGTTGTACCTGTATGTGCCCAAGTAATTATTTGTGTAGTTCCACCTTCCCAGGTTTCTCCTCCGTTTGGCATAGTAACTATCAGAGGAGCTGTAATGCTAAATGTAATATCGCTAATATCAAAAACATCAGGTTCATTTTGATCCATTACCCGAACTAAACAGGAGGTTGAAGATATATTTGGGATTGTCCAACTGTATTGGTTTGTTGTAATAAATAAATTAGTAGCCATCGAAACCCAAGTTACTCCATTATCTGTAGAATAATCTATCTTATAATAATTAGACACGCCAGATGAATTCCAGGTAATAGTCTTATTTGTACAACCTGCCCATACTTCACCACCATTTGGGGATGTTATTGTTATTCCTCCGAACATGCTAAGACTTATAAAAGAAAACAATAATGTTACGAGTAATATTTTTTTCATGATTTAAAATGCTTTAGTTTAGGCTGTAAATTTAGTAAAAATGATGTTCTCTATGCAACAAATTATCCTCATTTTTGCAAATTCTATTCATTAGTTTATATTTGTATTAAATCTCAGTCTAATATTATGGAGAAGCAGGATAAGGCTTTATCAGTTTTAGTTGAAATGGGTTATGAGTTCAAATTTGCAAAATACATGCAAGATGGCTTCGAACTGTACAAGAAATTTGCATTACAATATGCATTATTTTATTTTATAATCCTCGCAATAAGTTTGGTCTCCAATATGGTTGACTACTTAGGCATTGTTGTGGATATTATACTTACTCCTATATTAAGTGCAGGAGTCCTATTAACAGCAAATGAACTAATAAAAGGAAATAAACCCCATTTTTCATTCTTGTTCAAAGGATTTAGTTTCTTTGTTCCCGTACTAATGGTCAACCTTTTAAGTGCTGTTATGACAACAGTTGGTCTTGTCTTGTTAATTATTCCAGGAATTTATCTTGCCGTTGCATATACATTTGCAATTATGTTTGTTTTATTTCTTAAATATGATTATTGGTCGGCTTTAGAGTGGAGTCGCAAAATTATTTCAAAAAATTGGTGGCAGTTTTTTTCTTTTCTTCTTGTAATTGTGTTTTTAAATTTGGCAGGACTCTTACTTTGTGGAGTAGGGATATTATTTACTGCACCAGTAAGTATGTGTATGCTTTTTTGCTGTTTCGAAGATATTATAGGTGGAGCAATACGAAATCATCAAATAAATATTCAGGTTTAACATTATTTTTTCATATCACATTGATAAAGTTGATATATTTGTATTAATTTAAATCTATTTGGCATAAATAATGCTGCAAGTTTCTTTTATTTTACATTTGTATAATTAAAAATTATGAACTATGAAAAACAAATTTACACGGCTTTATAGAAAGCTTTATGCACTTTTGCTATTTGGTTTTGTTTTATTTTTACCTTCTCAAATCTTAGCGCAGGCAGAAATCAACCCAAGTAGCTTTGTTTACAACGATTTTGACGATGTTGATATCATGGTAACTACTATTACATGGAATGGGGCAACTGAAGTTACAAGAGTATATTTCGACATAATGGGAGATGAAATTGACTTTATGTATGATGTGGAAGATGATAATGGCACGACAGCGAGCCTTTTAATGTATCCTCCCGCAAAAAATATTAATGCTGCGAAAAGCAATGAGATTGAATTTAATGGCTTTGTTGTATTTGATTTCGGAGATCCTGCAGAAATTACTATAACAATATTAAATCCGACTCTTTATACAGAGATTAATGTAAGGGATCAAGAGGATAATTCTCCGATTTCTAATGCGTCTGTATATATTCAGGAACTAGATGAATACTTTTATACAGATGGTGATGGTTTTATTGAGCTTATTCTTGACGAAGGAGAATATACAATTGACATCGAGGCAAATGGATATTTCCCAGTTTATGATTATACAATAACTGTAGAGTTTAATGCTAACCTAACAAGTGAGTTTTTTATATATCTTGACAAAGACATAAATTATCTTGTTGTAATTTCTACCGATCCACATGAAGGACAAACAGGAGTTGATGTAAATAAAATAATATCAGTTAAATTCGATAGAAATATTCAGCAAGGAATTATCAACTTTGGTTATTGGGATATAAGACTTTTTGATCAAATGTCAAATCCATGGAGCATAAACGATATTTATGAAATGGGTAATGTACTTTATATTGAGCCTAATCATCCATTAAATCAGAATGAAACTTATTCTTTATATGTTCCTTATTATTCAGTTGTTGACATTGATAATGTTAATAATGTCATGGAGCAAGATATAAATGTCAGTTTTACAACATATGACGGAATGTATTATTTCCCAGATATATCTCCTTATGAAAACTATTTTAGTTTAATGGAACCAGATGATGTTAGTTTCAATATTTTTTGGGGAAGTGAAACTGAAATTTCTGATGTTTATTATGTTTTTTGGGATGATCTTCTGAATGACTATGGATATACTCTATTGCAGATAGGCACAGATTATAGTATTGATGAAAATAATCTAATATTTCATCAAACATATCTTGAGGATCAAGAATTGCAAACAGGAGATCATATATATTTCGAAATACGCTTTTCTGAGGAGGTGAAGTTATACGCAAGTATTAAGGTCTTTTACACATTTAATCCTACTTTAAGCCCTGATTTGGTATTATATGACTTGAGCAATCCAAATGAAGTATTTACAAATATTATATATGCATCAGCAAATAATATTGTCGAAATTACTGATGATGGACTTGGTCTGATAGAAGGTCAGGATTACTATATAACAGGATCATGGCTATTCTTTAATGAATCATATTTAAGTTCAAATCTTGTTAATGTCGACGACGAAATTGCTCTAATTGTTAGTTTCGATACGGAGCATGAAATATCATTGATATTGAAAGCTGTAGAAACAGGATTATTAAATGCAACTATAAATCCTAATTCTGCAACAATTAATGAGTCTGAATTACCAGAGTACATTGATTTATTAGTAACATGGAATGATGCTTCATTTGTACAGGAAATTTGGGCTTCCTATGTTGAAGATGGCGAATTATTTTCCTTTGAGTGGACTAATTATGATGTATTACCAGTAGATGAAGAAACTTCAATTCTTAGAGTATTCTTTGATGAGAATAAAAGTTTAAAAGCAGTTGAATATTTTTATGTGAATTTTGACGTGTTTTTTGATGCTGGTGCATCTACAACTTTTTTCCTTACAATTTTATATGAATACTATACAGTTTATGCTGATTCCAATCCATATAATGGAGGATGGGTGCAAGGAGCATTTGACTATGAGGTTGGAGAAGAGGTTACTCTTGAGGCAATGCCAAACGTAAATTTTGATTTTGTGAAATGGGAGCTTGAAGGAGGACTTGAAGTTTTTGACAATCCTTACATTTTTGATATGCCATCAGAAGATGTTTATATTACAGCTCACTTCCTTGCCAACTACCTTGATGTACTATACACAAATCCAGAGAATAATGCTTATGATGTGAGTGTGAATGCAAATATATACATCACTTTTAACAGAAGTATTCAGGAAGGAACTTTAAATAATGGCTTTGATGACATAATTTTTCAAGAACTATTTGGAGGTGCATGGGGAATATCGGATATTTACATTGAAGATGGAAATGTTTTGGTAATTGTTCCAGAATCACCATTAAATTATTATACTGTTTATGAGTTGCAGTTAGTAGAAAATTGTGTGGCAGATGCTGATGATATTTCAAATGCTTTATCATGGACATATATTCTGCATTTTACCACTGAAGGAAGTGATTATTTCTCTCCTTACATCTTCCCTAATGAACAAATATTTTCCTTACTTGAACCAGAAGACATTGAATTTTTTATCAATTGGGGTAGTGAAAATACTATAAATTCTATAGTTTTTTATTATTGGGACGATGAGGATGAATATCAGGAGATGCTTCTTAACAATGGTTCGGACTATATTGTGAATGAAAATAGTTTTACTATTACACAAGACTTCATTTCGTCTTTGAATCCTCAATCAGGTTGGTATTTAGGATTTTACGCTGAATTCGGAACCGGATGGCAAGAATTCTTCTATATCGAGATTGTGTATACAATGCTGCCTTATTTAAGTCCAGCAACAGTTTATTATGATTTAGATAATCCTAATCAAGTACTTTCAAATATTATTTATGCATCAGCTAATGCTATTGTCTCTATTACAAATGACGGTGTACTACTTACCGAAGGTTCTGATTATAATATTTCAGGAACACTTTTGTTTATTACGAATGATTATTTATCCGTACAATTAATTGATGCTGATGACTTTATTTTATTAGAAATTAGTTTTGATTCGGGACACGACGCTGAACTAAATATTATTGCAATTGAATCGGGTGTTGTTGGAGCAACAATTACTCCTGAATCAGCACAGTATTATGAGTGGGAAGAACCTGAATATCAGGATATCGTTATTACATGGAATGATGCTACAGAACTAAATAATGTTTATGTTTATTTAAATGAAGGGGGCGAAATTGAAATTATTGATTATCCATACTATGATATTTTCGACATTGATGAAGAGACCTCATTATTGAGAATTTACTTTATGGCAAAATCATCTGATGGAATCTTTTCAAATCAAAAAGCACTAGAATATTTTTATGTGCCTATCGAACTCGTTTTTGATATTGGTCCAAGTGCATTCTTCTATTTATCATTTGTTTATGAATACTATATGGTTAACGTTGAAATATTACCTGAATTTTCAGGAAATGTGGATGGCTATGGTGCATACAGTCCTGAAGATGAAGTTTATCTTGAGGCATATCCTAACTGGGGTTATGAATTTCTGAATTGGAGAGTAAATGGGGTAGTTGTAAGTTCAGATAATCCTTTCATATTTGAGATGCCATATGAGGATATTAATCTAACAGCTCATTTTATCTCTGAAACCCAGCCCACATATACATTAACTTTAATCGCAAATCCTGAAGTTGGAGGTGTGGTTTTAGGAAGCGGTGATTTTGGAGAAGGTGACAATGTAACTATTACAGCGGTCCCTGCATCAGGTTTTACATTCGTAGAGTGGCTTGATGATAATGAAGATTTATTCTCAGATCAAATGGCTTACACATTCCAAATGCCGGCTGAAAATATAGTATTAACAGCGTTTTTTACTGATGACACAAAAAGTAATGTAAATAGTGCTGATTCTAGAAATATATTTCCAAATCCATTTTCAGATTACTTGAATATTAGCAGTTTCGATGATGTTAATAAATTGATATTTACTAATGCCGCAGGACAAACTATTGATATAATTCAAACAATTAGTGAAGGACAGATTAATACTTCTTCATTACCTGCAGGTTTTTATATCTTGATTATTGAAACTAATTCAGGCGAAAGAATTGCAAAAAAACTTATAAAGCAATAGCAATTATTAAAAAGGCTGTCAGCAAAATGACAGCCTTTTTTTTAGAATTTTAGAATTTTTGCTTTGAGTTCAATAATGTCCGGACTTAATGCGTTTATTTTAATGTTTGCAGATTCATAGTTGAAACGCCTAATATGCAATGTGTTTTCAATGTAGTCTTCTAAATCTTTATCTGTCATTCCAAAAATAAGGGGGCGAATTTTTTTTGAAGATTTCAGCCGATTAAAAAGACTTTTATTATCCATATCTAAATAAACGCTAATTCCTACCCTATTTATTAATTCCATGTTGTCGAAATAGCATGGAGTTCCACCTCCTGTTGCAAGCACAAAATCGTCTTGTAATATCACTTCTGTTAAACATTTTCTTTCTAGTTCGCGAAAGTAATCTTCTCCAAACAATTTAAAAATTTCCGATACATTATGTCCTGATTTATTTTCAATTATTTTATCTAAATCATAAAACTGCATAGACAATTTACCAGCAAGTTTTTTTCCAAGACTTGATTTTCCTGAACCCATAAAGCCGATAAGAAAAATTCTCATAGTAATTAAAACCCAAGACTCATTTGTTGAGCAGACCCGCTATCGTCTTTTTTATCTTCATTGTTTTTATTCTTTTTTGCAGGTTCTGCTTTTTTCTTATTGTCAACTTGCTCCGCTTTTATTTCATCATCATCTAGCTTATTTGTATCAATAATCTCAAACTCTACGTCATCAATTATATCTTTATCTCCATTAACAATTAGGCTAGTCTCTGATTCATTATTTACATTTGGATTATCATCAGAATCTATTTCTTCATCAGTATCTTTTTCAAGAGCTTCGTCAAATAAAATATGCTCAGTTTCTAGATTGGTCAATCTTTTCCCTCTAGCTTTAAAACCTTTAACAGAGATGAACTCTTCAGCGTCTATTAATTCTGCCTCTCTATCTTTATGCTTACCACCAAAAATAATTTTTACCTGCGGAAATCTATCCAAGCTAATATCAAGAAGGTAAGACTCAGAATCTTCAGCGATAAAAAATTGTTCCTTTGAAGAATCTTCAATGCAGAATCTTTTTAGATAAAAATACTTCTGCTCTGAATCGTAATGTATCGCAGTTAAAATCTTTTCAGGATTAAACTTTTCTAGTAATAATATATCGTCTTCATAGTGATTGGATAAGTCAAAATTGGTTATTCTAAAGTAACCTTTTTTCGTTATAAGCATTATCTTGTCTGCTCCAAGAAACTCTCCAATATACTTACCTCTGCCATCAACATTGAGCCTGAATACTTCTTCATCAAACCAAATTTTCCTTCCTCCAAGAGTTGAAACTCCCTCTTCTTTTAGAACTATTTTGTGAATATCATGTTTTGATAATATATTTCCTTTGGCATTTCTCCCTTTTATAACAACGTCTTTAAAGTCTTCTTCAATGATTAGTTTACGCAGCTTTGGTTTTGGTTTAAGAAAAACCTTAATTATTTCAGCTTCACCGTTGGGATTTGAAGTAAAGTATGTAATTCTAGAGTTTTCAGAGCCCTGTGTAAGATCATATTCTCTATCTCTAGTAATTCCTGTTACCGCAAATCTTTTAATAAAAGAATGTCCTTTCTTGCCATCCCTGTAAACGACATTATAAATAGTCCGATTATCATTTTTCTTGAAAATATCTATGTGTATAATATCTTTCCCAAAAAATGCTTTGTCAGTAATTTTAGAAACCAGAAATTTTCCATCCTTTCTAAATACAATTATATCATCAATATCTGAACAGTCGCATATGAACTCCTCTTTTTTCAAACCATATCCTGCAAATCCTTCTTTAAAGTTACAATATAGCTTCTCATTAGCAACAGCTACCGAGGTAGTATCAATAGTGTCAAAATTTCTTAACTCTGTCTTTCTTTTCTTTCCTGCAGAGTACTTTTCCTTTAATCTGTGATAATGTTTAATTGCATATGCTACTATATTATTCAGGTCAGAATCTATTTTTTCAATTTCTTTTAAAATTGCCAGCAATTCTTCTTCCGCCTTATCTGAATTAAATTTTAGGATTCTCTTCATTCTTATTTCGAGCAAACGAAGAAGGTCTTCCCGTGTAACTTCACGAATCATTGTCAGATTTGCCTCATTCAGTTTTGAACTTATAAAATCAATAGCATCATCAATTGATTTGGCAGTTTCGTATGCCTTCTCCTTGTAGATGCCTTTTTCGATGAACCATTTCTCAAGTGAGGCATTATGCCACTGTTCCTGAAGTTCATTTTTATGTATCTGAAGTTCTTGCTTTAGTAATTCTACTGTATTGTATACAGATATTTGCAAAATTTCTGTGACACTTAAAAATCTAGGTTTGTCTTCTTCAATTACACAAGCATAAGTTGATAATGAAACTTCACAATTTGTAAATGCAAAAAGCGCATCTATGGTTTTATCTGTTGAAACACCAGGCAATAGGTGAACTATTATTTCAACAAACTCTGAAGTATTATCATCTATCTTTTTTATTTTTATTTTTCCTTTATCATTTGCAGCAATTATAGAGTCAATTACAGAGCCGGTAGTTTCTCCAAACGGAATTTCTTTAATAATCAAGGTTTTTTTATCAACTTTTTCAATTTTAGCTCTTACTCTTACCCTTCCACCCCTTTGTCCGTCGTTATACTTGCTAACATCTGCAAATCCTCCGGAAATGAAGTCAGGGAAAAGCTGTATCTCTTTATCCTCAAGTGTGTCAATGCAAGCATCAATAAGTTCAATAAAATTATGAGGGAGAAGTTTTGATGCAAGTCCTACTGCAATCCCCTCAACCCCGGTTGCCAGAAGGAGAGGAAATTTAACGGGTAAATTTACTGGTTCTTTGTTTCTGCCATCATAGGAAGATTTATATAATGTTGTTTTTGCATTAAAAACAACATCTAGAGCAAATTTTGTCAATCTAGCCTCAATGTAACGGGGAGCAGCAGCAGAATCCCCAGTTAGAGTATTACCCCAGTTACCTTGCATATCGATGAGCAAATCTTTTTGTCCCATCTGAACCAATGCGTCTCCAATTGACCTGTCTCCATGAGGGTGGAACTGCATCGTATGACCTATAATATTGGCAACTTTATTATATCTCCCGTCATCAAGCAGTTTCATTGAATGTAAAATCCTGCGCTGCACAGGCTTAAGCCCATCATATACATGAGGAACCGCTCTTTCCAAGATTACGTATGAAGCATAATCAAGAAACCATTCCTCAAACATGCCGCTGAGTTTAGTTTTCTGAATCCCTTCAGTATTTTCAACCTCTAAAGGTAAATCATCTGTCATTTTTTGAGTTGTTTTTGCAAAAGTAAGAAATCGTAGAGGATTTAAGTTAATCTTATGGATATTTTTATAAAAAATATAAGTCTAATCTTGTTAATAACCTCGTGCCATTAGAAGCATATTATAGAATAAGAGTTTTTTATTTGTGATTTGCAACTTAGAGTTTTTAACAAATGCTTAAGAAACTGAAAATTAGTTGTATATGTCGTAAGAATTGCCTTAAGTTTCTTAATCTCAGTTAAATATGAATATAAAAACTTTGTTAATTTCTTTTATTAAAACTTTATTTTATCATTTGATTTAAGAAAAATATTTGTAGTATTTTTAAACTTCGGTTTTCAAAAATCTAATAATTTGATAATTAAAGCGATGGAAATATGACAAGATTCACTCATTTGCATGTTCACTCTCAATATTCTCTATTAGATGGAGCAGCAGATATATCAAGGATGATAAAAAAAGTAAAGAAAAATGGAATGTCTGCTTTAGCTCTCACTGATCATGGGAACTTAATGGGAATTAAAGAGTTTCATGTCGAATGTTTGAAAAATGGCATTAAACCTTTGCTCGGATGTGAAGCATACGTTGCAGGTAGAACCCTATATGATAAAACCGATAAGGTTGACAGATCTGGTCGTCATTTAGTTTTAATTGCCAAAAATAAAAAAGGTTATCATAATCTTACAAAAATGGTTTCTATTTCTCACCTTAAAGGAGAATATTACCGCCCTCGAATTGACAAGAATTTGCTTGAAAAATACCACGAAGGAATTATAGTTTCCTCAGCATGCCTTGGAGGTGAAGTGCCACAGAATATTTTGCAGGGAGATATTCAGAAGGCGGAAGAAACAATACTGTGGTACAAAGGTCTATTTGGAGATGATTATTACCTTGAATTAATGCGCCATGAAACCAATATTCCTAAAGCAAATGAGGAAATATATCAAAATCAACTTAAAGTTAACAAAATTGTAATCGAACTTGCTGCCAAGCACAACGTGAAGGTGATTGCAACGAACGATGTTCATTTTATTAATCCTGAAGACGCCGAAGCTCACGATTTACTAATATGCCTGAATACTGGAAAGGATATTGATGATCCTAACAGAATGAGATATACTCAACAGGAATGGTTGAAGACAAAAGAAGAAATGGCTGAGTTGTTTTCCGATCTTCCAGAGGCTTTGGAAAATACAATGGAAATTGCTGATAAGGTAGAGGTGTATGAACTTAATCATAAGGCAATTATGCCATATTTTCCTATACCAAAAACATTTGCTAGCATTGATGAATACAGGTCTAAATTTCATGAAGATGCTCTTAAGCAAGAATTTGGAGAAGAAAGCTATGAACATTTAGACAGTGATTATGATAAAGTACTAAGAGTAAAATTAGAATCAGATTATCTTGAGGAATTAGTTAATATTGGGGCAGTTAATAGATATGGAGTGGGTTTAAATGATGAGATAAATGAAAGAATCAGCTTTGAAATTAACACTATTAAAACCATGGGGTTCCCAGGTTACTTCCTTATAGTACAGGATTTTGTTAATAAAGCTCGTGAAATGGGCGTGTTGGTCGGTCCCGGTAGAGGTTCTGCAGCTGGTTCGGTTGTAGCATACTGCACTGGAATTACAAATATTGATCCTATTAAATATAATCTGCTTTTTGAAAGATTTTTAAATCCTGAAAGGATATCGATGCCTGATGTGGACATTGATTTTGATGATGATAATAGGGATAAAGTTATTGATTATGTAATTAAAAAGTACGGGCAGGATAAAGTCGCTCATATATGTACATTTTTGCGCATGAAAGCAAAAATGGCAATGCGTGATGTCGGTCGAGTTCTGAAAGTTCCTTTGGCTCAGATTAATTCTTTCCTGAAAAAATTTCCGGACAATGTATCCCTTGATGGTGCATATCCATATTTAATCCAAGAGGAACATAGGTTAGGTTCAATACAAAAAGTTTTGGATGATCTAGAAAAACAAACTAAAAAACTTGTTGCACAGAATGCCAAACAATCAGATATAAATCAACTTGAACTGAAGAAACTTTTTGCAGAAGAAATTATTGCTACCAGAGAAAGAAATGATCAGGCTATGATAAAAACTCTTTCTTTTGCATGCACACTTGAAAATTCAATAAGACAATCAGGAGTGCATCCTTGCGGAGTGTTAATAGGAAGAGATAGTCTTGTAGAGAATATTCCTCTTATGCAGTCTAAGGATACTCCTGAAATACCTTCAACTCAGTATGATGGGAATTTTGTTGAGTCTATTGGGTTATTAAAAATGGACTTCTTAGGACTAAAGACATTGTCAATCATAAAGGATTGTATTGAAAATGTAAAGCTATCACAAAATATCGAAATTGATATAGATAAGCTTGACCCAAATGATAATAAAACTTTTGAGATTTTTCAGCAAGGAAATACTACAGCTATTTTTCAGTTTGAATCCGACGGGATGAAGAAGTCTCTACGTCGTCTAAAACCTAATCGTTTCGAAGATCTTGTTGCCATGAATGCATTGTATCGTCCAGGTCCGATGGATTATATCCCTCTTTATATAGATAGGAAGTATGGACGTGCCGACATTACATATGATCATCCGATAATGGAAAAGTTTTTAGGTGAAACTTATGGAATTACAGTCTTTCAGGAGCAGGTCATGTTATTGTCTAGAGCATTGGCTGGTTTTACAAGAGGAGAGTCGGATACACTTAGAAAGGCTATGGGAAAAAAGGATATGCAATTGATGGAGAATTTGCATAAAAAATTTAGTGAAGGGTGCAGCAAAAATCCGGAGTTTATCCAAGGATGTGAGCAGATTAATGCTGAGCCTAATGAACTAATTGAAAAAATTTGGAAAGATTGGACTGCTTTTGCAAATTATGCTTTCAATAAATCACATTCTGTTTGTTATGCCCAAATTGCTTATCAAACAGCATTTCTCAAAGCAAATTATCCGGCAGAATTTATGGCCGGAAATCTTAGTCGCAATCTTTCCGATATGTCAAAAATTATGGCACTAATCAAAGAGTGCACAATGATGAAGATTAAGGTACTAGGTCCTAGTGTAAATGAAAGTTATAAGAATTTTACTGTAAACAATAAAGGGCAAATACGTTTCGGACTTGGAGGGATTAAAAACGTTGGAGTAAATGCTGTTGAAAGTATTATAGAAGAGCGCCGTAAAAATGGTGCATATAAAGATATCTTCGACTTCGTTTCTCGAGTTAATTTAAGTACTGTTACAAAAAAAACATTCGAAGCTCTGGCTTTTGCAGGTGCATTTGATGAATTTACAGACATTAAAAGACACCAGTTTTTTTGTAAGGACGAAAACCAATCCTTTTCTTTCATTGAAGAACTTACAAGATTCGGAGCAAACATGCAGTCTCAAAATACTGGAGGCATGACACTGTTCGGAAATATGGAGACATTCGAAGTAAAAAAGCCTGATATTCCTTCAGTGATTGAAGTAAATAGAATAGAACTTTTGTATCAAGAAAAAGACCATATTGGAATGTTCCTTTCTGGTCATCCACTAGATAATTATAAAATGTTTCTCAAGTTCTTGAAGGTTATTGACTTAGCAAAACTTAATAATGAAGAATTTATTAGAAAATTGAAGGATTTTAGAATTGCAGGTTTCATAACTAATGTTCAGGAAAGACTTACAAAAAATGGAAAACCTTTTGGGACCATTACAATTATCGATTATTCAGGCAGTTATACTTTTTCATTGTTTGGAAAGGATTATATTGAAAATAAGAAATACTTTATCGAAGGGCTAAGTATTATGATAACAGGGAAGTTCAGTGTTGGACATAATGATAAGGACTCTCTTTATTTTACAGTAGGAAATATTAAGATGCTGGATGAACTTGAAGACGGATATTTTAAGCATTTAAAAATTAGTGTCCCTTACGATGTAATTGATTCTGATTTTACAACCAAGCTAAAGAGCAATATCGAAAAATTTAAAGGAAATATCAATCTGAACATTTGTATCTTTAATCCTGTTGATAAGAAGGAAGTGAAACTCTTTTCAAGAACACACAGAGTGAAACTTCATCCGGATTTTATTGTGTTTATTGAGATGGAACCAACAATAGAAAAAATAGAATTAACTTAATTATTAACACTAAAAAAATTATTATGGCATTAGAAATTACAGACAGCAACTTCGAAGAAATGGTAGTGAAATCAGAAAAACCTGTAGTTCTTGATTTTTGGGCAGTATGGTGTGGACCTTGTAGAATGATCGGTCCACTGATTGATGAAATGAGTAATGAATACGGAGAAAAAGCAGTTATAGGAAAAGTTAATGTGGATGAAAATCACGAAGTATCCGCAAGATTTGGTATTCGCAATATTCCAACTGTACTATATTTAAAAGGAGGGGAAGTGGTAGATAAGGTTGTTGGAGCAGTAGGAAAAAATGTTCTTACTGAAAAACTTGACAAGCTGCTTTAATATCCGACATATAAAGAGATATTAATATTTTAACATATATTCTTGTAATATATTGACATTCTCCAATTAATTTAAAATAACTTTGTGAAATGAATAATATAAATAGAATTCAAGATGAAATTATTGAAGAATTCAGTGCTTTTGAAGATTGGATGGATAAATATGCTTATCTAATTGAACTAGGTAATCAACTTGAAGATTTAAACGAAGAGTATAGAAACGACAGAAATTTGATTGAAGGTTGCCAGTCTAAAGTCTGGTTTAATGCAGAGTATCAGAATGGGAAGATAATTTACAAAGCTGATAGTGACGCCATTATTACAAAGGGAATCGCTTCTTTGCTGATTAGGGTCATGTCAGAACAAACGCCGGAAGAGATACTGAACTCTGATCTATATTTTATTGAAAAAATAGGAATACAAAAGCATCTATCTCCAACCAGGTCAAATGGATTACTAGCAATGATAAAGCAAATGAAGCTATATGCAATGGCTTTACAGTCTGTAAACAAACAATAGATTTTTATGGAAAAATTTGCACAAATTGAAAGTGAAATTATTGAGGCATTGAAAAATGTTTTTGATCCAGAACTTCCAGTAAATGTCTATGATCTAGGACTTATATATGAAATAAAAATAAGTGAGGAATATACAGTCGAAATAAATATGACATTAACTGCACCAAATTGCCCAATGGTTGATCAACTAGTTGAAGATGTGAGGTCTGCAGTAAATTCTGTAAGCCCTGTAAAATCTGTAAGTATAAATATTGTTTTCGATCCTCCTTGGACTCAGGAAAGACTTAGTGATGAAGCAAAACTTGAATTAGGACTACTTTAGTAACTTTAAAACGGAAAGAGTAATATGGGAGATAATTTTGAAGCTAACATCAATGCTATTTGGGAAAATAGAAATCTTTTAAAAGAGAGAGAAAACATTGAACTCATTAATGAAGTTATTAATATGCTTGATTCCGGAAAAATTAGAGTTGCGGAGAAAAAGCTTGATGATTGGGTGGTTAATGAATGGGTGAAGAAAGCAGTATTGCTATATTTTCCTATTTCTAAGATGGAGCGTATTGAATCTGGAATTTTTGAATATCACGATAAAGTCCCTTTGAAAAAGAATTATGATGAACTAAATGTAAGAGTAGTTCCGGGTGCATTTGCAAGATATGGATCATTCATTGCTCCAAAAGTTATTATGATGCCATCATTTGTAAATATTGGAGCCTATGTTGATGAAAATACAATGGTAGACACATGGGCTACTGTAGGTTCTTGTGCTCAAATTGGCAAAAATGTTCATCTGAGTGGTGGCGTTGGTATTGGCGGTGTTTTGGAACCTGTACAGGCTTCGCCGGTAATAATTGAAGATAATTGCTTTATAGGTAGTAGATGCATAATAGTTGAAGGAGTTAGAGTGGGTAGTGAAGCTGTACTAGGGGCTAATGTAGTTATAACTGCATCAACAAAAATTATTGATGTCTCGGGAAATACTCCTTTAGAGTATAAGGGATATATACCCTCTAGTTCGGTCGTAATTCCGGGCACAATCCCCAAAAAATTTCCTGCAGGAGAGTACAATGTTTCGTGTGCGTTGATAATTGGGAAGAGAAAAGAATCTACAGACAAAAAAACCTCTCTAAATAATGCATTAAGAGAATTTGATGTGAGTATCTAGCTATGAGAATAGGCTTTGACGCGAAAAGAGCGTTAACAAATAAGAGCGGACTTGGTAACTATAGTCGAGACATTTTAAGGTCTTTGAATAATATGTATCCCGAAAATGAGTACATACTGTTCTCTCCTAGTAAAGAAACGACCTTACTTGAATATAAATTCACTAACAATATTATTTCCCCAAAAGGATTAGACAGCAAATTCTCATCATTGTGGAGAAGTATGAGAATGGGCAAGGAAATATTAGAAGCCAATTTAGACATATATCATGGACTTAGCAACGAGTTGCCTCTTAATCTTACTTCAGGAAAAGTTAAAAAAATTGTTACTATTCATGATCTTATATTTCTTAAGTATCCCGAACTATATAAATATCATGATAGGCTAATCTATAATCAAAAATTTGGACGAGCCTGTAAACAAGCCGACAAGATTATTGCAATTAGTCAACAAACCAAATCAGATATTATTAATCACTATGAGATTAATGAAAGTAAAATCGATGTTATATATCAGGGATGTAATCCTATATTTTATGAAAAGTCGGACCAAATAAGCTTAAATAAAACTAAAGAAAAGTTCAATTTACCCGATGACTTTATTCTCACAGTGGGTACAATCGAGAAAAGGAAAAATGTTCTTAATGTTGTAAAGGCTTTATACTATTTCAAAATAAAAGTTCCATATGTTATAGTAGGAAAACCAACATCTTATCTTGCAGAGATTGAAACATTTGCAAAAAAGTATGGGATATTAAATCAAATTATTGTTTTGAAAAATGTTGAAACCGTTGATTTGCCTTCAATTTATCAGTTAAGCCGAGCATTTATTTATCCATCTGTATATGAGGGTTTTGGAATTCCAATCTTGGAGGCACAGAACTCGGGAATACCTATTGTAACAAGTGAGTACGGAAGTACAGTTGAAGCTTCTGGAGGAGCAGCGGTTTTAGTCAACCCTTTAGACTCAAAAAGTATTGGAATAGCAATAAAAGCTGTTTTATCAGAACCTAAGATTAGAGGAGAGTTAATAGATAATGGATATAAAAATGCAAAAAAATTTCATCAAGAAGTGGTAAGTAAGAATCTAATGGAGGTATACAAATCTATTTTATGAAGGAGATAATAAATAAAACTTGTGAAATTCTAAATTCGGGCGGTATAATTCTATACCCAACAGATACTATTTGGGGAATTGGTTGTGATGCAACAAATGATGAGGCTGTTGATAGAATATTTAACTTGAAAAGTAGAGCGACGAATAAAAGTATGCTTATTCTGGTGGATGGAATCGAGATGTTGAAAAGCTATATTCAGGAAATACCTGAAATAGCACTTCAACTTATAACTAGCGCACAAAGACCTTTAACAATAATTTATCCCGGAGCAAAAGGATTATCGTCAAAGTTAATCCCAACTGATGGAACTATTGGTGTACGTATTCCTAATCATGATTTTTGCATAAACATAATTAAAGCCATAAATAAACCTATTGTTTCCACTTCAGCCAATATCTCAGGTGGACCAAATCCATTGGGTTTTTTCGATATTAATAATCAATTAAAAGAAAATGTTGATTACATAGTTCCTATTGACCTCGAAAAGTTTAGTCCACACAGAAGCTCAGACATTATTAAGGTTAATTTATCAGGAAAAGTTGAAATTATTCGTTGAGAATATTCTATTCCATCACAATTGGATAATCTATTCCCATTATTGTTATTGTAGCACTACTATTACATTCTCCATCACCATAGTTTATTGTAATAGTTGGTAAGCCTTGAATGTTAACATCAAGAATTCCTGCTCTAATATAATGACAGCAAACTTTTACATTTAATGCTTGTTGGACTAAAAGGTTGTATTGAATTTCATCCGAACTTATACCATTTTGTGTTCCAGTGATCAGATAGACATCATCGCATGGGTCTAAAATGCTCACCTCTCCTTCAATCCATTCTCTTTGTGTACTTTCTTCATAATAAATAGTTTTATTATCGGATGTAATTACAACTCCATCCTGAATTACCACTGAATAAACAAGGTTTTCGTCTGCATTTCTTCCCATATTAGTTACGATTTGTGTCCCTTCAACTTTGTGATTATTTTGATAATAATCATCAAAAGTTATTGTAACCACAGTACCTTCTTCATGATACCAGCCTGTAGTTTCAAAGTTTATTACTCCTCGTCTTAATCTTCCATCTTGACAGTAAAAATTTGTTTCACCATAATCAACTTTAACATTTTTTGGCCATGTTACAGCATCAAAAGGTTCTATCGTAATAATAGGATAGGTGTTTTTATTTATCTTATCACCTTGTACCTCTCCGTCAGCTTTTCTTGCTGCAGCATCAGTCTCACTATATGCATCACTGAACAATTTATTTACAAGGGCAAATTCCTCCATCGCATTTAAGGCTTCCTGTGATGTTGGTGGAATATCATTATTTATCTCTTCAGGATCGCATGATATTGCAAATACTGCCAATAGCAATAAGCCAATTATAAAAAATCTATTTTTCATAATATTATTGATTTAAGTTTATACAAAAATAATCTAAAACATTATATGTTAACAAATAATATAGCTATTTGTTTAAACGGTTACAAATACTCTATTTTCTGATTAAGGTTAAATAAGTGAAAGGAGGCTCATGATTAGGGTATGCTTCCTCTTCAGTTACTGTCCACTCTTCATAATCAATTTCAGGAAAAAATACATCTGCATCATAATCTTTGTGTACAACTGTAAGATATATCTTATTAGCAATATTCATAAACTGATTATAAATCATTCCTCCGCCAATTATGAAATTTTCTTTGTCTGTGTCGGCTATTTGGACAGCTTGTTCTATAGAATCAACAATCACTGCGCCGGGACAACAATCATTTGGACAATCTGTAATTACAATATTTCGTCTGTTTGGTAATGCTCCATTTGGTAAAGAGAAAAAAGTCTTTCTTCCCATTATCACAGTATGTCCGGTTGTAATTTTTTTAAATCTTTTTAAGTCGCCAGATATGTGCCATAATAAGTCATTATCTTTCCCGATTGCATAATTTTGTGCAATTGCAACAATTATTGTAAAATTTTTATTTTCCATACTTGTTTAAATTAAACCGATACTTCGCCTTTTATATGAGGATGAGGGTTATAATTCTCTAGAGAAAAATCTTCGAATTTGAAATTAAATATACTTTTCACCTCAGGATTTATTTTCATTATGGGTAGTTCCCTTGGAATTCTGTTAAGTTGCAAGTTGACTTGGTCCATATGATTTTTATAGATATGTACATCTCCAAAGCTGTGAATGAATTCCCCGTACTGCAGATTACATACTTGAGCTATCATCATTGTAAGTAGCGCATATGATGCAATATTGAATGGCACACCTAAAAAAACATCTGCACTTCTTTGATATAGTTGACATGACAGCTTTCCTTCTGCCACATAAAATTGAAATAATGCATGACAAGGTGGTAGTGCCATATTATCAACGTCTGCAACATTCCATGCACTTACTATATGTCTTCTAGAGTCAGGATTATTTTTTAAACTTTCCACTAGATTTAAAATTTGATCAATTTTTCCTCCCTCTGGTGTGGGCCAAGATCTCCATTGATAACCGTAAACATGTCCAAGATTTCCGTTTTCATCTGCCCAGTCATCCCAAATAGACACGCCGTTATCTTTCAAATATTTAGTATTAGTATCTCCTTTCAGAAACCAAAGCAATTCATAAATTATAGATCTCAAATGCAGCTTTTTTGTAGTAATACAAGGGAAGCCTTTATTTAAATCAAATCTCATCTGATAGCCAAAAACACTGATAGTTCCTGTTCCAGTACGGTCACTTTTTTCATGTCCGTTTTCTTTAATATGTTTTAGTAAATCTAGATATTGTTGCATTTGTTAATTTTTTGAGTATTAACCCATTATTATTCCAACCATTGTTGCAGATAGTAGTGAAGCTAAAGTCCCCCCTAGCAAGGCTTTCATTCCGAATGCAGAGAGAAGTTTTCTTTGTCCGGGAGCCAGAGATCCAATTCCTCCAATTTGAATGCCAATTGATGCAAAATTCGCAAAGCCACACAGCATATATGTTGCCATAATAATAGATTTTTCATTAGCAAATAATGAAGCGGATTTTAATTCTGCAAGACTGATATAACCAATAAATTCACTCATTATTATTTTTTCTCCCAATAGGCGTCCAACTAAAGTTATGTCTTCAGATGCTACGCCAATAAGCCACATTAGGGGTGCAAAAGCATAGCCAAGTAAAAATTGGAGAGTTAGTCCCTCATATTGTCCATTAGTAAAATCTGCAATTATTGGATTTAAATTTGTCCAAACTCCGATTTTGCCAACTACAAAGTTAAACATTGCTATGAAAGCAACAAAAACCAATAGCATTGCAGCGACATTTGCGGCTAGTTTTAATCCTTCGGTAGTGCCATTCGACATTGCATCAAGGAAATTTGACCCCACTTTTTCTTTTGAAACCTCAACATTTGTGCTTACTTTATTTGTTTGAGGGCATAGTATTTTTGAAATAACAACTGCACCGGGAGCAGCCATAACAGAGGCTGCAAGCAAATGTTTCGCAAAAACCAATCTCATCTCTGGGTCATCGCCCCCCAGAAAACCAATATATGCCGCCAGCACACCTCCAGCAACCGTTGCCATGCCGCCAATCATTACAAGCAGGATTTCAGACTTATTCATTTTTTCAAGATATGCCTTAATCATTAAAGGACTTTCAGTTTGTCCTAAAAAAATATTTCCTGCAACAGATAAACTTTCTGCTCCACTAATTTTCATCGCTTTTGTCATTACCCATGCAAGCCCATAAACTACTTTTTGAATAATGCCTAGATAAAATAAAACGCTAGTAAGTGCACTAAAAAATACAATTGTAGGTAAAATCTGAAAAGCAAAAATATATCCGTATGATTCAACATTCATCAAATCTCCTAACAGAAAGCCTGCACCCTCTCCGGAAAAATTTAGAATTTTAACAAATATCTGACCAACAAATTCAAAAATTGACTGAATAAAAGGGACTTTTAATACTCCAATTGCCAGAATAGCCTGTGCACTTAATCCTATAATTACTACTCTCCATGATATTGCCGACCTGTTGGAACTAAAAATCCATGCAATAAAAATCAGAACAAGCATACCCAAGGCTCCTCTTAACAAAGAATCTATACTAAACCCTGATAAAGCTTCAATATTTACGATTTGCAGCTCTTCAGTTTCTTTATTTAAAATAAGGTCAATCCCTTCATAAAAAATCTGCAATTCAGTATCTGAAATCAGTTCAAATCTCAATTCTTCAAATCCTAATATCTCTTCATTATAATCGGTATTTATACTAAGAAATTCAATTCTGTTATTTATAAATAAAACCGGGTAATTTTCATTAATACTTAACAATCCAATTGAATCAGCAATTTCGATATTGTTAAGTATATGTCTATTAATGAGAATTATATCGTCTTTTAGCATCCAAAAAAGAATGCTAGTTGTTTCATCTTCATATATTTCTAATATGTTACTATTATGAAATTCATAATATAGAACAATTGAATCATTTTCATCACATAACTGCCATTTCCCCAGTAAAACATCCTGTTGGTTGTCGGCAAATGTGAAAACCGAAAATAATATAGAAATTACTAGGATGAAAAAATGCTTCATAATTATTTAATATTATTTTTCTCGTTTTTTTATCTCATCTCTAATTTTTGAAGCTCTTTCGTAGTCTTCATTAAAAATTGCCTCATTCATTAACTCTTTAAGTTTTTCTAATGGCAGACTTTCAATGTTTTTTATTTTTTTTGAGCTTTTTGGGGCAGTTACTTCCTCGGATTCTGCCTCTGTTTTCTGTTGTGAAAGATTTATTATTATTCCGGCTTTTTCAACAATTGCGGGAGTAGTAAAAATTGGGACATTAAATCTTAAAGCAAGAGCAACTGCATCTGAAGTGCGCGAATCAAGAGCCACCACCTTACCATCTTTTTCAAAATAAAGACTTGAATAAAAAACTCCTTCCTCTAGTTTATATATCAGAACCTCTTGCATTGAAATATTATGTTTAATAGCAAATTCATGAAATAAATCATGAGTAAGGGGTCTAGGAGCAGTTAGCCCTTCTAATTGGATGGCTATTGATTGAGCCTCAAATCCTCCGATTATTATTGGGATTCTTTGTTCACTATTCTCTACGGCAAGTATAAGAGCATAGGCACCTGCCTGTGTCTGGCTGTATGATAAACCGAGGACTTCAAGCTTTATCCGTTCCATTTCGAATTTTGTTAATTCCCTAAAGAGCAAATATAATAATAACAAATCTTAATTTGCAGTATAAATTACAGAAATTACTATTTTTTACAAACAGAGTAATCTCGAATTAGAATGTTTAAGCGAATGAGTTTTTGAAATCTTATGATGAATAGAAATCTAAAGTAATAGAGCTTAGAACTTATTTTTTTCGGAAATATATCTCTATTGGAACTCCAGAAAAGTCAAACTTTTCACGTATTCTATTCTCGAGATATCTTTGATAAGGTTCCTTTATGTATTGAGGTAAATTAGCGAAGAATACAAATTTTGGAGTTTTAGTCTTTAACTGTGTAACATATTTGATTTTAATATATTTGCCTTTAACTGCGGGTGGTGGATATTTTTCAATTGCTTCGAGTAGATATTCATTCAATTTAGCTGTCGGAATCTTCTGGCTTCTATTTTTATATACAGACATTCCAATTTCAAGAACATTGTGAATTCTCTGTTTATTGATAGCTGAAATGAACAAAATAGGAATATCAACGAAAGGAGCAATTCTATTATGTATTTCTTCTGTAAATGATTTGGCTGTATGGGTGTCTTTATCAATTAAATCCCACTTGTTTGCAAGTATTACAATTCCTTTCTTATTTTTTTGAATCAGGTGAAGAATATTTAAGTCTTGTGCTTCAATGCCATCCTTTGCATCTATCATCAAGAAACAGACATCAGAATGTTCAATTGCTCTGATTGCCCTCATTACAGAGTAGAATTCCAAATTTTCAGTTACCTTAGTCTTCTTTCTTAGTCCAGCTGTATCAATCAGCATGAAGTCATAACCAAACTTATTGTACCTTATATTAATAGAGTCTCGGGTTGTGCCGGCAATATTAGTAACGATATTTCGATCTTCTCCGATTAAAACATTCGATAAAGATGATTTCCCAACATTAGGTCTTCCAACGATAGCAAATTTTGGCAATTCAGATTGTTCATCATCTTCTTTTTTTTCTGTAAGACCTGCCACAACTGCATCTAACAAATCCCCAGTTCCTGAACCACTAATAGATGCAATACTATAAATTTCTCCAAGAGCAAGATTGTAAAATTCATATGTATTTTCAATTCTTGAGTGATTGTCAACCTTATTAACAGTTAAATATACAGGTTTGCTGGTTTTTCGGAGAGCGTCGGCAACAGCAGTATCCATATCTGTAATCCCTGATTCCACGTCAACCATGAATATTATTGCATCTGCTTCTTCAATTGCTATTAAAACCTGCTTTGCTATTTCCTGCTCGAATAAATCATCCGAGTTACTTACAAAACCCCCTGTGTCAACAACCGAAAAGGTTTTTCCATTCCAAAAACAATGTCCGTATATTCGGTCTCTGGTTACACCGCTTATATTATCCACAATTGCTTCACGTCGTTCTACCAAACGATTAAATAATGTTGATTTTCCAACATTTGGTCTACCTACAATTGCAACAATATTTCCCATAAAAGCTGATAATTAATTTTTGCAAAAGTAAGGATTTAATTTGGATTTACAGTTTGTTTGAATTCGGCATTGTGAAATAAACATAAACAAAGCTATTAACTGATTATAGTCTTGGTTAAAACAGTTTTGTAAATTGTATCATATTTACTTATTGGTATCCGAATTCTCTTAAATTAAAATCATTGTTTCGCCAATCCTTTTTGACTTTCACAAAGCTTTCAATGAAAACTTTTTTCCCGAAAAACTTTTCCATGTCAAGTCTGGCTTCGGTTAGAACCTTCTTTAAAGAACTGCCTTTGTGTCCGATAATTATCCCTTTTTGTGTAGATCTAGCAACAATTATTTCCACTCTCATTCGTATTATTTTTTCTTCTTCAATAAAACTTTCTATCAATACTTCAGTAGAATATGGGATTTCTTTTTGATAGTTTGTAAAGATTTTCTCCCGCACGATTTCTGACGCAATAAAACGTTCTGTTTTATCTGTAAGCTGATCTTTAGGAAACCATTCAGGACCCTCAGGGAGAAGCTCATAAACTTTCTTAAATAAATATTCTACATTTAAACCGGTAAGCGCAGATATCTGAATTATTTCTGCATTTGGAAGTAATGCTTGCCATTTTGCAACCAAAGGAAGGATTGTTTTTTCATCAGCTATGTCAGTTTTATTTATAAGACAAAACACTGGAACTATTGTGTTCTGCAGTTTATTTATGAAATTTGTGTTTTTTTCAGCATTCTCTACAACATCTGTTACATAAAGAAAAATGTCAGCATCATCAAGACTTGAAACAACAAAATTCATCATTTTTTCCTGCATTCTATAAGCTGGTTTTATAATGCCTGGAGTGTCGCTAAAAACAATTTGAAAATCTTCACCACTTACAATGCCAAGAATTCTATGCCGGGTAGTCTGCGACTTAGATGTTATGATAGAAATTTTTTCACCTACCAGTTGATTCATTAGTGTTGACTTCCCAACATTTGGATTTCCAATAATATTTACAAAACCTGATTTATGCATCAATTAAATTTATTAAAGTGCAAAATTGAGAATAATTATTGACTTGACCCAATAAATATATAGAAATGAATTGATTATTATCTTTAAGAATAAAAATTAAGAACTTCTTAATGCTTCAGCACCACTGGTTATCTCAAGAATCTCTTTCGTAATTGTTGCTTGGCGGGCCTTATTGTAAGCGAGAGTTAATTCTTTAATTAGTTCGCTGGCATTATCTGTAGCTTGATGCATAGCCGTCATTCTTGCTCCATGTTCAGCAGCTATACTGTCAAGGAATATGCTAAAAAGTTTTGTTTTAAGATAATCAGGAATAATAATATTTAATATATGTTCAATGTTAGGTTCAAAAATATATTCAGTAGGAAATTCAGTATCAGGTATATGCAGCTGATAAGGCAAATAAGTTTCTTCGATCAGATTACTTTGAGAAGCGACTTTAAAACTGTTATAAACAATTTCGATTCTATCATATTTAAATTCGGAAAACATCTGCATAAAATCAGTTGCCTTAAGGGAAATGTTTTCATAAGTAACATTGTCAAAGATATGATTATCATTTCCTATAATAGGATATTTCGTTTTCTTAATGAAGTCGGCAGCCTTTTTCCCAAAACAGAAAAAGTCTATTTTATTATCATCTGCAAGTTGGGAATATTTTTCTTCAATAAATTTAATAGATTTTTTACAAATATTTGTGTTAAAACCTCCACACAAACCTCTATTAGAAGTTATCAGAACAACTAATAATTTTTCAATTGTTCTTTCTTGCGTGTAAACGCTTGAAATATTGTCTGTTAGGTGTTCTGATAAATCATATATGATTCCATTCATTTCTATAACAAATGGTCTAATCGTTTGAATTCTGTCCTGAGCCTTTTTGAGCTTTGCCGCAGATACCATTTTCATTGCGGAGGTAATTTGCCGCGTTGACTTTACTGATGATATTCTACTTCTTATATCTCTTAAACTAGCCATAGATAAAAATTCTTGAACTAAATTAAAGTTTGAGTTACTTCTCCTGCAACTTTTCTTAAAACATCGGCTATTTCATCGTTGAATAATCCAGATTTTAGTTGCTCCATAATGTCAGAATGTTTAGCATGAAGGAGATCAATAAAAATTTTTTCAAAATCTTTCACTTTCTCTACTTCAATGGGTTTCAATAATCCTTCAATTCCGCAGAAGATAATTGCCACCTGATCTTCTACTTTTACCGGTTGATGCTCTTTTTGTTTTAGTATTTCTACATTTTTTCTACCCTTATCAATTGTTGAAAGAGTAACGGCATCTAGGTCGGAACCAAATTTTGAAAATGCCTCAAGTTCTCTATACTGTGCTTGTTCAATTTTTAAAGGTCCTGCAACTTTCTTCATACATTTAATCTGAGCATTTCCACCTACTCGCGAAACAGAAATACCAACATTAATAGCTGGTCTTACTCCTTGATTAAATAAATCTGCTTCGAGGAAAATCTGTCCATCAGTTATAGAAATTACATTTGTTGGAATATACGCTGAAACATCTCCTGCTTGTGTTTCAATTATGGGTAATGCTGTTAATGAACCTCCTCCTTTTACAACTTTTTTTAGACAAGCTGGCAAGTCATTCATTTTTTCAGCAATTTCGTTTGATTCAATTATTTTCGCCGCTCTTTCAAGCAGTCTAGAGTGCAGATAAAATACGTCACCTGGATAAGCTTCACGTCCAGGAGGTCTTCTTAGAAGTAAAGAAACTTCTCTGTAAGAAACAGCTTGTTTTGATAAGTCGTCATAAATAATTAAAGCATGTCGACCAGTATCTCTAAAATATTCTCCGATTGCACACCCTGCATATGGAGCATAAAATTGCATAGCAGCTGGGTCGGATGCTGTTGAATTAACAATTGTTGTGTATGCCATTGCTCCGTGCTCTTCCAAAGTTTTGGCTATACCAGCTACTGTAGAACCTTTTTGCCCGATGGCTACGTATATGCAATAAACAGGATCGCCTAGATCGTAATACTGCTTCTGATTAAGAATTGTATCAACTGCAATTGTGGTTTTACCTGTTTGTCTGTCTCCGATAATTAATTCTCTCTGACCTTTCCCAATTGGTGTCATAGCGTCAATAGCCTTAATCCCTGTTTGTAAAGGTTGGTTTACAGGTTGGCGATAAATTACACCTGGGGCAATCCTTTCAAGAGGCATTTCAAACAATTCACCAATTATAGGACCTTTCCCGTCCAACGGTTCACCTAGTGTATTAATAACTCTTCCAAGAATTTCATCTCCTACTTTTATCGAAGCAATTCTCTTCATTCTTCTTACAGTATCATTTTCTTTTATAAGATCACTGTGCCCTAGTAAGACTACACCTACATTATCCTCTTCAAGATTAAGAACAATACCCTTTACTCCACTATCGAATTCAACCAATTCGTTTGATTGTACATTGTCCAATCCATATACACGTGCTATACCGTCACCTACCTGAAGAACAGATCCTACTTCTTCAAGTTCAGTTTTATGCGAAATTCCCTCTAACTGTTGCTTTAAAACTTTTGAAACTTCTGCCGGTTTAATATCTGCCATATTCTGTTTGTTTATATAATTAAACTTTCTTTTTGTAAACTTCTGATTTAAGTGAGCTTTTTATTTCTGCCAATTGATTTGCTACACTCATGTTTAATTCATAATTGTCTATTCTTAATACAATGCCTCCAATTATATTCTGATTGATTCTTTCCTCTAATTCAATGCTTTTATTATAATGTTTTTTAAATAAGTCATTCAAAGCCTCTCGTGATTTTTCACCCAACTCTTCAGCAGTCGTGGTAGTAATCTTTAAAATATTTTTTTCTTTTCGATATAAATCACAAAAGTTCAAGATAATAGTTTTAAGATGATTTTGTCTATTATTATCAATTAGTAAACATATGAAGTCAATAATCATTTGGTTAAAATCTGCGAATACTTTAATTATTATGCTCTTCTTTTCTGATTGCAATATTGTTGGATTACTAAATACAGTTGCAAAATCTTCAGACTTATCTACTATATTTGCCAGAACATTAATATTAAGATATACCTCATCTAATATTCCCTTTTCCTTGGCGAGAATAAATAGGGCTTTCGCATATCTTACAGAAATTTTACTCTGATTCATTTTAATTTAAATTAGCATCTTTAATTAAGTCTTCAACAAGTTTTTCTTGTCGCTTATAATCTTTCAATTCTGCTTTAAGAACTTTTTCTGCAACAGCTAGAGATAAATCAATCACTTGATTTCTTATATTCTCTATAGCAGCGGCTTTTATATTCTCAACTTCTACTTTAGCCCTGCTCATTAAGGCTTGAACCTCTATATTTGCTTCAGCTTTTGCTTCACCAATAATCTTTTCTTTCATATCTCGAGCTTCAATTAGCATTTTATCTCTTTCAGTTCTTGCCTCAGCTAGAATTCTTTCATTATCAGCTTTAAGATTTTTCATCTCTTCTCTTGCTTTTTCGGCAGCTTTCAGAGCATCATCAATGCTTTGGCTACGCTTGTCGATAGCATTACTGATTGGTTTCCATGCTGCTTTTCTAAGAACTAGAAGCAGAATTCCAAAAATCATTGTAGTCCAAAAAATCAGACCAATTCCGGGGGTTACAAGATCCATATTTTTAACAATTTAATTTAATAAAACATTTCCCGCAGCCAATCGCTAAGCGGGAAATGAATACTTTAATTAGCTTCCTAGGAGTAATGCTACAACAACACCAAATAAAGCAACCCCCTCCACGAGAGCAGCAACAACAATCATTGACATTTGAATTGTTTTTGCTACTTCAGGTTGTCTTGCCATTGCGTCCATAGCAGAACTTCCGATTTTACTAATACCGTAACTGGCTCCAATTACTGCCAGTGCTGCACTGATTGCGGCTAAATCCATAATTATCAGTCTTTAAATTAAACAATAAAAAAAATACACAAATATTTTAATGTTCCTCTTCTTTTGCAGCTATTCCAATAAATATTGCAGACAACATTGTGAAAATAAATGCCTGTAAAAATGAAACTAGCAATTCAAGAAAATTCATAAATAATACAAAAAACACAGATACAGGAGCAATACTCATTGATTGAAAAATAAAAATCAGTGAAATGAGGCTCAATATAATTATATGACCTGCAGTTATGTTCGCAAATAAACGAATCATAAGAGCAAACGGTTTTGTAAATAATCCAATTAATTCGACAGGAATCATAATTGGCAGTAGCCATTTGGGAACAGGAGGAAGAAAAATATGTTTCCAATAATCTTTTGTTCCAAAAACATTTATAAAAAACATCGTAAACAAAGCCAATGTTAGTGTTACGCCAATGTTGCCAGTTACGTTCGCCCCTCCAGGAAAAAATGGAACCAAGCCTAGTAAATTACTAAATAAAATAAAAAAGAAAACTGTTAGCAGGTATGGAAGATATTTTCCTGATTTTTCCTTTCCAATACTTGCTTCCACAATTTCTTCTTTTACAAAAATAATTATGGGTTCAAAAAAAGCTTGTATCCCTTTGGGTGCTCCAATACCTCTCTTTTTATATCCTTTCGAAACGGAAAGAAATACCAATAATACCAATAAGGCCGCCACAAACATTCCAAATACATTTTTAGTTATTGACAGATTAATTGGCTTTTTATTTTTTATGGTATATTGTCCGCTTTCGTCGTATTCTTTTAACAACGACCCATCCTCAGTTCCGATATATATTGTTTCATGATAGTTAATAAATGTGACTCCATTTTTTTCGAACTTTCCTTTATTTTTTTTGAATTCGGAAGACATGAATATATATGGTTTTCCCTCATGAATTAGAATTACCGGTAAATGAAAATAAATAGTTTTCTTGTCTCCATTTTTTGATGTATAATTCAATATATGCCATGAGTGCTCGTCTTTAATGTGATGCATGATTAGCTCTTCAACTACGAATTCATTTTCATCCTTGCCCTCAGCGGCAAATATTTCTGAAGTTGCAAAAACTATAAGTATGATTGCAAACAAAAATTTATATATAATACAAAAACTTTTTTGCTTCATGTTTATGTTAAAAAATTAACAATTACTTTTTTAATTTTCGGGAAAGATATAAAACTTCTCCGAATAAATAAACAAAATAAATAACAAAAAATTGAATGACATAAGATGTTTTTTCAGGACTTTCACTTCGGATAATTGGAAGTAAATATATTACTGAAACTATCATCTTGAAAAGACTTGTGCCCAAAAATGCAAATCCTGTCATACCAGGGTGAAATTTTTTTGCAGCGTATTCAACACCAATTATGGATAAAATAGTAATTATAAATAAAAATAAATAAAAATATATAATTCCATCAATTGTAAAAGCAGGAAAAAAGTGAAAAACTAAAATGTGAATAATATAAAGTGCCAAAGAACCTGCACCAAAACTAAATAAAATGTTTAGGATTGATTTTTTACTTATCATTTGTTACTTGCTTAATTATTAAATAGGTTGAGGCAAAGACTCCAAATAGTGAAAGAGCAATTGTAAAAATAGGTGTGTCAAAATCCAATTTTCTGTCCAGCCATACACCTGCATATGCACCACCTCCTATGATAGCAGCCATTTCTATTGCCATACTAGTATATCTTAATATCTTATTAAATCCTCCAAGATGATTTTTTAATTTATTTTTCTTTTCCATCAGGATTGTCAACTATTTTTACGGTCCCTTTTTGAGAACCCATATTACAAGTTCCGGTAAATACAGCTCCTGGTTCGATTGCCAGTTTTGAAGTAATTATATCTCCATAAATTTTTGCAGAATTCTTTAGTGACAATAACTCGTCAACAATGATTTTACCGTCAACTGTTCCAGAAACTTCACAATTTTTACACTGCACTTCACCCTCGGTTTTTCCAGTAGGACCTAACACCAATTTTCCTTTAGTAATAAGATTTCCTTGAAGTGTCCCGTCAATTCTGATATCACCGTTAGATTCCAGATTTCCTTTTATTAATGTGCCTGCTCCAATGATGTTGAGATTGTTCTTTTCTTCTTCGTATGATTTTGCCATATGCTTTTGATTTAATAAATTAGTAATCACAAATATATAATTCTTAATACAACAAAGCAATAATTTGAAAATTATTTTAGAATATCTAACATAAAATTTAGTCTGATTTCTTAGTTTCAATCATTTTTTTTATATTTGTGCAGTTATATGTGGATAGATTTGGCTGCTTGCAACCACAATAAAAAAATGCTAAAATTCTGCATTCGGCATCAAACAAAATCTATCTACTATTGTTTTATTTAATTAAATTTATACGATAATGGCATATTATTTTACTTCAGAATCAGTATCAGAGGGTCATCCTGATAAAGTTGCAGATCAAATTTCTGATGCGATTTTAGATGAATTCATGGCGTACGATCCTCAGTCAAAAGTGGCTGTTGAAACTATGGTTACTACAGGACAGGTAATTGTTGCAGGAGAAGTTAAATCTCGCAGTTATGTCGATGTACAGGATGTTGCGAGAAAGGTAATTAATGATATTGGATATACAAAAGGAGAATACCGTTTCGATGGAAATTCGTGTGGTGTATTATCGGCAATTCATGAACAATCTCCAGACATTAATCAGGGAGTTGTTAGAAATACAATCGAGGAACAGGGTGCCGGCGACCAAGGTATGATGTTTGGATATGCAAATAAAGAAACCGAAGACTATTTGCCGCTTCCAATATATCTTTCACATATTTTTCTTTTGCAGTTAGCAAAAATAAGAAAAGAGGGTGTAGTGATGAAGTATTTAAGACCTGACTCAAAATCTCAGGTTACTGTTGAATATGATCAAAATAATAAGCCTGTTAGAATTGATACTATAGTTATTTCGACTCAACACGACGATTTTGACAGCGATGAAAATAAAATGCTCGAGTTTATTAAAACTGATGTTAAGAATATATTGATTCCTCAGGTTCTCGGAATTCTTGCAGATGACATTAAAAAACTTTTTAAGGATGATTTTATCCTTCATGTAAATCCAACTGGTAAATTTGTAATCGGAGGTCCACACGGAGACACTGGTCTTACAGGAAGAAAAATTATTGTTGATACATATGGGGGCAAAGGCGCTCACGGGGGAGGAGCTTTTAGCGGTAAAGATCCTTCAAAAGTTGACCGTTCTGCGGCTTATGCAGCCAGACATATTGCCAAAAATATGGTTGCAGCAGGTATTGCTGATGAAATTCTTATCCAACTTGCATATGCCATTGGAGTAGCTGAACCGGTCGGACTTTACGTTAACACCTACGGTACTGCAAATGTTGATTTAACTGATGCTGAGATTTCAAAGAAAATTAGAAATATTTTTCAACTCAGACCAGGAGAAATTGAACGTAATTTAAAATTGAGAAGTCCAATATACAGAGAAACAGCTGCATACGGTCATATGGGAAGAACTCCAATAACTGTTATAAAAAAGTTTACTTGTCCATATATGGGAAATAAGGAAATGGAAGTTGATTTGTTTACTTGGGAAAAACTTGACTATATTGATAAAATTAAAATTGAATTTGGTCTTTAATAGATTTTAATTCCTTAATCTGATTTCAATAAAATTTTTAATCTCATTTAATCTGTGAAATACCGTTTCAAGATTTACAGCATTTTTAAAGCGTAAAGTTAGCTTGTCATTAATCTCCTTTATTATGAAATTTTTCGGAAATTTTTGAACATATTCCAATATAAGCGAAAAGTCTTTAGAGCCATAGAAAGGTGATTGTTGGTTAAGAGGAAAGTACCCAATGAATAGATTATCTTTTATACTAATCTTTTGAAAACCTAACTCAATAGCTAACCAACGCAATCTAACCAGACTCAATAATGCTTGAGTTTCATCAGGAATCTCTCCAAATCTATCTTTTATTGCATATATAAAAGATTGCAAGTCTTTTTCATATTTAAGTTCATCTAGTTCCTTATAAAGTCTAATCCTCTCAGAGGTATTGCTTACATATTCAGCAGGAATAAGCACTTCAAAATCTGTCTCAATCTGACAGTCATGAGTGTATTTTATTTTTTCTGTTACATTATTCTCTTTTCCATGAAACAAATCTCTGAATTCATTTTCCTTGAGTTCATATATCGCTTCATTCAAAATTTTTGTGTATGTTTCAAAGCCTATATCAGATATGAATCCTGATTGTTCGCTTCCCAATATATTTCCTGCACCTCTAATATCAAGATCAGACAAAGCAATATTAAACCCACTACCTAATTCCGTAAATTCTTCTATTGCTTTAAGTCTTCGTCTTGCTTCTGGTGTCATGTGATGTAATGGAGGAGCCAATAAATAACAAAATGCTTTTTTATTACTTCTTCCTACTCTGCCTCGTAACTGATGTAAGTCGCTCAGACCAAAATTATTGGAATTATTTATAATTATTGTGTTTGCATTTGGAATATCAACACCATTTTCAATTATTGTTGTACATATTAATACATCATAATCTCCCCTCATAAATTCCAATATTGTTTTTTCTAACTTTTTACCTTCCATTTGTCCGTGAGCTACAATAGTTTTTACCTCCGGGCACAAGTGATTTATTAAACTTTCAATTTCATATATGTTCTGAATTCGATTATTAATAAAGAAAACCTGTCCATTTCTACCAATTTCATAATATATCGCTTCTTGAATAATTTCATTATTAAATGAATGTAATTCTGTTATAATTGATTGTCTGTTTGGTGGAGGAGTATTTATAATTGACAAATCTCTTGCCCCCATCATCGAAAACTGCAAAGTCCTAGGAATTGGAGTGGCAGTCATTGTAAGAGTATCAACATCAATCTTTATTTGACGCAGTTTTTCTTTTATTGCCACACCGAATTTCTGTTCTTCGTCAATTATTAGCAAACCTAAATCCTTAAATTCTACATCTTTATTCACAATTCTATGAGTGCCAATTATAATATCTACTTTCCCTTCCTTGAGTTTGCTTAATGCTATACTGATTTCTTTGGTTGATTTTAATCTACTTATATATGTAATATTTACTGGAAAGTTACAAAGTCTGTCTTTGAATGTTTGATAATGTTGAAGTGCTAAGATAGTTGTCGGGACCAGTACTGCAACTTGTTTATTATCATTGACAGCTTTCATTGCGGCTCTAATTGCTAACTCTGTTTTTCCAAAGCCAACATCTCCACATATTAGTCGGTCCATTGGGGTCTCAGATTCCATATCTCTTTTTATTGCTTCGGTTGCCTTTACTTGATCCGGAGTATCTTCATATATAAATGAAGTTTCAAGTTCATTTTGAATATAGGAGTCAGGTTGAAATGCAAAGCCTTTTTTAGTTCTTCTCTGAGCATATAAAACAATCAAATCTCTGGCAATATCCTTAACATTATTCTTAGTTTTTTCTTTAAGTCTTTTCCAATGTCCACTGCCAAGTCTGTATATTTTGGGAGCATCTCCGTCCTTGTCTCTGTATTTACTTATGCGATGTAAAGAATGTATATTGACAAATAAAATATCATTATTGTCGTATATGATACTTACAACTTCCTGAATTTTACCATTATTATTGATTTTTTGAAGACCTCCAAATTTACCTATACCGTTATCAATATGTACAACAAAGTCGCCAGGCCTTAATGCTGTAAGTTCCTGAATATTTATAGCATCCTTCCGAGAAAATTTACGAGTTTTAAATGCGTGGTATCTTTCAAAAATTTCATGATCAGTATAAACACATAATTCAGAATCAAAATCAATAAAGCCCTTATGTAAAGTTCTTAAAATAGCATTAAAACTAACATTTGCACGTTTATCAAGAAAAATATCCCTCAATCTTTGTAATTGCTTTTCATTGTCACTTAATATGAAGGTTTTATAATCTTTTTCATTGTTCTTAATAAGGTTTTCAATCAACAAATCAAAGTTTTTGCTGAATCTTGGCTGTGCTTGAGTGTTAAAAACTATTTGTCTTGGATTATCAAATATACTACGGGATGCAAATTCAAAACATTTGAAGTCTTTAATCTGAGTCTGAAACTGCCCAGAGTTAATAAGGTTTTCTGAAGGCTTTAGAACAATAATATCTTCATTATCATTTTGTTTCTTGAGTTCAGTAAACTCTTTATATCTAATTTCGGCTGCAGTGTAACTAGTATCTATTTTTTCAATAATTAATTCCGGCTCATTCACCCAAAACCGACAATGCTTTCCTACAAAATCAAAGAAAGATACACTATTTTGATGTGTTGAAGTTTCATGTATATTTGGTACAATTGTAATTTTTTTTAGTTTCTCAATAGATAATTGCGATTCTGGATCAAAAGTTCTAATACTGTCGATTTCATCTCCGAAAAAATCAATTCTGTATGGCTTTTCGTTGCCGAAAGAAAAAACATCAATTATACTTCCTCTTACAGCATAAGTCCCCGGTTCATAAACAAATTCTTCACGTATAAACTTATATTCATTCATTATTTCCATTACAAAATCCATAGAAACTTTATTCCCTGAAGCAATTTCAAGCGTATTATCTTTTAGGTCTGCTGCAGAAATAACTTTCTCAATTATTGCTGCTGGGTATGTAACTATTAGGTGCGGTTTTCTTGAATTGCCTAGTTTATTAAGGACCTCTGTTTTTAGAACAATATTGGTACTGTCTGTACGCAAATATTCAACGGATCGCTTATATGCTGATGGAAAAAATAAAACATATTCTTCTCCCAAACAATTAACTAAATCGTCGTAAAAGTAGGCTGCGGTTTCTTTATCTTGGAGAATTATGCAAGAAAGTCTTTTGTCTGCCTCAAATATTCCGGCAACCAATACTGCTTTCGAAGATCCGGCCAGTCCTTTTAAATTAAGAGGCTTTTTATCGTCTTTATCGAGATATATTTCAAGAGTTTCCTTGAAGTGAGTGTTTTTGGAAAACAATATTTCTGAAATCTGTTTCAATTTTATCAAATAAGTCTGCAAAATTACAATAATATATGCAAATCAAATACTGAAATACTGTGATTAATGGAAATCGATAAAATGTTTTTAATGCAAAATAGCACAGCAGAAAGAATAAAGTCTTTTATTTAACATCTTCAAAATATTGAAAAATAGTTCTTTAGGTCAATTCTGCTTATATATACTGAACCTTTGCCATGAAAGATGCTAGACTTTGTATTACTGAAACAATAGTTTATGTTATATGCTGAATATTATCTTAGAATATAGTCAAGCAACTAAAATTAGATATTATTAAAGAAATTGATCTGCTACTATTCAAATTTAAATACTAATTCGAAAAGATCTTTCGAAGCTTTTTTGTTCCATTGATCATGAAATTCGAAATAATAATCTTTTTCTAAATCGTTAATTTCAAAGACCATTGGTAACTGTTCTGATCCTTTTAGTTGTTTTGGTTTTTCAGAACTTTCTTTTTTTACTTGGTAGATTTTAACTCTCAAATCAATGTTTGAGGTGTTATTAGATTTTATTTCAAGTTTCCCCTTGTTTTTTGGAGCAAATTTGAAAATATCGGAATCTCCTATTGGAAATATTGCAATCTGAAAAACACTATCAGTATATATTGGTGTGGCATTTTCAAAGTCATTATTTGGTTCATAAATATCCATTTCTGGAATAAACTCTGTCTGCCATGTAAATACTTCTTTAGAATATTTATTTCCCCAGAGGTCGCAAAGAACTAGATAGTAATCTCCTGGTTCAGATATAGCGAAGACAAAAGGTACTTCTTCTTTAGTTATGTAAGTTTTGATTTTTTTTGATCCATATTCGTCATAGCGTGATATAAATGCTGCGAGTTTAACATCTCCGGGAGCATCTTTTGATTTTATGTGTACATAACCTTGCTCGGTTAATTCTAGTTTGAACCAATCCTCATCGTTAAGCGGGAAAATTGCAGACTGATATTCTTTCTCAAATTCTATTTGTTTGGCAGTCAGTACATCATTATTTGGCTCGTGAGTATCCATTTCTTTTAAAAAGTTGATTTTTACTGAAAATTCTTGATCTGATTCTTTTTGTCCCCATCTTTCAAGAATCATTATATAATATGTTCCTGGTTCTGTAACGCTTATAATAGCAGGAGTTTTCATATAATTTGTTATAAAATCCTCTTTTTTACTTCCCCACTCATCATATAGGGCAAATCTTACTTGAATATCTAGTCCTTCTGGAATATCTTTAGTCATTACTTCAATATAGCCCTGTTCTTTAACATCTACACTGTACCAGTCTATGTCACCAACCGGAAATATTGACATTAAAAAATCGGTTCCGAAGTCAATTGGATTTGCATCTTGGATTTGGTCATTCGGTTCAACAGATTCATTCTTTTTTATTTTTCCCTCTTTAGATCCACAGGAAAACAAAAATAATATAAAAAAAATACCTAGATAAAAATGCTTAGAGTTCATATTTTTTAGTTTTAGTGTATATTAACGTAAATATACATAAAATCTATTAAATGTGAAAATATACGTATATTAATGCGAAAGCATAGCACTTTGTTATGCTATGCCTTGGATAAATATTTAGGTTTTTTATTAGCGTCTGTTTAATTTCGCCTCAACGCTTAGAGTCGCGTGCGGGACTGCTCTCAGTCTCTCTTTAGGGATTAGTTTTCCGGTTTCTCTACAAATACCATAGGTATTGGTTTCAATTCTTATCAATGCAGCTTCAAGGTGTTTGATAAATTTCGCTTGTCGCTGTGCTATTTTTCCAATTTCTTCTTTAGATAAAACGCTTGCACCTTCTTCAAGAACTTTAAATGTAGGAGAGGTGTCCATTATATCGTTTGTGTTTTCATGACTGAGTAAACTCTTGTATAGATCATAATCAGTCATTGCTTTTTCGAGTTTTTTTAAAATTATTTCTTTAAACTCCTGTAATTCCTCAGATGTATATCTAGTTTTTTCTTCGTTCATAATTCAAAGATTTAGTTTGTTTGTATTTTTTCTACTCTTATGTAAATTTCAAAATTATTTACTTTTACGCAGTTGTTTTCGTTTTGTTCCAAAATGTCACATATTTTTAATTCTTTTGCTATTGTTTGCGTGCAGATATAGTCGGAATGTTCTGTAAATGAGTCATTAAGCTCGTTGTGGCTGCTAACAAAAATCTTTATTTTGTCTGTAACATCAAATCCGCTATCTTTTCTGATATTTTGAATAATATTCACAAGCTCTCTTGCATTTCCTTCTTTTGTCAGTTCATCGTTCAAGCTAATGTCGAGGGCAACTGTAAGCTTTCCTTCATTTGCTACTAGCCATCCGGGAATATCTTCAGAAATAATTTCGACATCGCTTCTTTCTATCTGAATATCTTGTCCGTCTATATTAAAGTTGAATATCCCATTCTTTTCAAGTTGAACTATTTGCTTTTGGTCCATAGAACTTATCAATGTTGACAAATGTTTCATTATTTTGCCATATCTTGGTCCAAGAGCTTTAAAATCTGCTTTTATTTTCTTAATAAGAATTCCTGAAGTATCGTCAATAAACTCTAGAGTTTTGATATTGGTTTCAGTTAGAATTATATTTTTTATATGATTTATTTGATTTTTAAAGTCTTCATTAATTACAGGAATCAAAACCTTGCTCAAAGGTTGTCTTACTTTTATACTAACCTTTCGTCTTAGTCCCAAAATCATTGATGATATAGCTTGTGCCATTTGCATTCTTTCCTCAAGCATTTTGTTGATAAGTGATTCATTAGCTTTTGGGAAGTACGATAGATGGACAGATTCATATTTTTCTTTGCCAGTAACAGAATTAAGATCGCAATATAATTTATCCATAAAAAACGGCGCAATAGGTGATGCTATTTTTGCCACATTAATTAAACATGTATATAGTGTTTGATATGCTGAAATTTTATCAAAATCATAATCTCCTCCCCAGTATCTTTTCCTTCCTAATCGTACATACCAGTTGCTAAGATTGTCGATAACAAAATCCTGAATTAGTCGTCCTGCTTTTGTGTTTTCATAGTTTTCGTAGGCTTCTGCAACCTCTTTCATTAAAGTGTTTAGCTGGCTGAGTATCCATTTGTCAAGTTCAGGTCTTTTATCAAAATCAATTTCTGCTTCAGAATATTTAAAACTATCGATGTTGGAATACAAAGCAAAGAAATTATATGTATTATATAATGTGCCAAAAAACTTACGTTTTGCTTCATCTACACCATTTATGTCAAATTTAAGGTTATCCCAAGCCTGTGAATTGGTAGTCATATACCATCTAAGTGTGTCGGCTCCATACTCTTTTACTGTTATAAAAGGATCTACAGCATTATTTAGTCTTTTCGACATTTTATTTCCATCTTTATCCAGTACCAGACCATTTGATATGATATTTTTAAAGGCAACTGAATCAGAAATCATTGTAGAAATTGCGTGCAAAGTAAAGAACCATCCCCTAGTTTGGTCAACTCCTTCAGCAATAAAATCTGCAGGGAATAGGCTGTCGAAATTTTCTTTATTTTCAAAAGGCCAGTGCCACTGAGCGTATGGCATAGCACCACTATCAAACCAAACATCAATTAGGTCTGGTTCTCGGTACATTGGAGCTCCATTTTCAGATATAAGAATAATATCATCAACGTCTGGTCTGTGTAAATCAATTTTAGAATAATTTTCATCCGAAAAATCATTGGTAATAAATCCATCAAAGGGATTTGTTTTCATCAAACCGCTTTTTACGGATTTTTCGATTTCTACAATTAGTTCTTCAACAGAGCCAATACATTTTCTTTCTGATGCATCTTTTGTGCTCCATATTGGTAAAGGAGTTCCCCAGTATCTGGAACGGCTTAGATTCCAGTCCATAAGATTTTCAAGCCATTTGCCGAATCTACCCTCTCCTGTACTTTTGGGCTTCCAGTTAATTGTATTATTTAATTCTATAAGCCTGTCTTTTACTGCTGTTGTTTTTATAAACCATGAGTCAAGCGGATAGTAGAGAATTGGTTTATCGGTTCGCCAACAATGAGGATAATTATGCACATATTTTTCAATTTTAAATGCTTTATCCTGTAGTTTTAGCATAATTGCAATATCTACATCTGTGCTTGTGTCTTTTAAACTGGCATCGGGGTCATATTCTGCCTTAACATATTTACCTTCAAAGTCTTTGTATTTATCTTGATATACAAAATTTTCAATAAAATCATTATCCAAGTCAGATATGTTATAAAACTTGCCCTGCTTGTCAACGAGCGGACAATTATTACCAGCTTTATCCTTTACAATTAGAGGAGGTATTCCTGCTATTTTAGCTACTCTGTCATCATCAGCGCCAAAAGTCGGAGCTATATGTACAATTCCTGTACCATCCTCAGTAGTTACAAAATCACCAATAATCACTCTGAATGCAGGCTTTTCAGGCTTTATCCATTCAATAAGTTGAAAATATTCCACCCCTTCAAGTTCAGCTCCACGATATTCAGCAATTATTTTGTAAGGAATGTTTTTATCTCCGGGTTTGTAATCATCGAAACTTAAGTTCTCATTATCCGACTTGAAGTAAGAAGGAATTCTTTCTTTGCAAAGAATAACAGTTACAGGATTTCCAGAGTAAGGATTAAATGTTCGTATTTTTGAATAAATCAAATCCTGTCCAACAGCTAATGCAGTATTTGATGGCAAAGTCCATGGGGTAGTTGTCCATGCAAGAATACTTACATTTGTATCGGTGTCTTTAAATATAAACTCGCTTTTTTCATTTCTTTTTAATTGAAAAAGTGATACTACAGTTGTGTCTTTAACGTCTTTGTAGCATCCGGGCTGGTTAAGTTCATGAGTGCTAAGTCCTGTTCCAGCAGTGGGGGAAAATGGTTGTATTGTATAACCTTTATAAAGATACCCTTTGTTATATAATAATTTTAGCAAATGCCATAAGGTTTCAATATACCTATTATCATATGTAATGTAGGGATGATCCATGTCGACCCAATATCCGATTTCTCTTGTAAGAGTTTCCCATTCGTGGGTATATTTCATTACCTCTTTACGGCAGGTGTTATTATATTCTTTTATTGAGATTTTCTTTCCGATATCCTCTTTTGTTATTCCAAGTGTTTTTTCAACGCTCAGTTCTACCGGCAGTCCGTGTGTATCCCAACCTGCCTTACGATCTACTTTATAATCACAAAGTGTTTTATATCTGCAAACTATATCTTTTATTGTCCTTGCCATAACATGGTGTATGCCTGGAGTTCCATTTGCAGAAGGTGGACCTTCAAAAAAAACAAAAGGTTTTGATTTTTCTCTTGTAATAATACTTTTGTCAAAGGTTTCTTCCTCTACCCATTTCTGTTCGTACTCTTTATTAATCGAATACAAATCCAACTCTTTATATTCAGGAAATTTATTATTCATAACTTATTCTTTTTCAGCCTGCAAATTTACTGTTTTTTTACAGGATTTTCCAAATATTATTTTCTAGTAATATTAAAATATAATTATTAGAGCAATAATTCTCTTACTATCCAATTTAGACTTTTGTATTCATCAATAATATAGATTAAGACTCTTTTTTATCTTGAAGCTTCTTAATAATAAAATCTTGTATAGATTTCGGAGTAGCTTGATAATTGTTAAATTCCATAGAATAATTTGCTCTACCACTTGAGATATTTCTAAGTGAAGTAGCGTATCCGAACATTTCCATAAGAGGTACAAATCCGTTTAGTTTTTGCGAACCTTTTCTATATCTTCTCATGCTTACAATTTTACCTCTTCTTTTATTGAAGTCTCCTGTAACATTTCCAATATAATCGTCCGGTGTATTTATTTCTATTTTCATTATAGGTTCCAATATTATTGGCATACCTTTTATAAATGCTTGTTTAAAACCTGCTTCTGCACATAATTGAAAAGCCATGTCAGATGAATCTACAGCATGAGCACTACCATCAAGAAGTACAACACGAACATCAACTACTGGAAACCCAGACAATGGACCTTTGCTCAAAGCTTTAATTATACCTTTATTTACAGAACCAATGTATTCTCCCGGAATATTTCCTCCTTTTACTTTGTCAATGAATTCATATCCATTTCCTTCATTAGGTTCAAGTCTCATTATTGTGTGGGCAAATTGACCTTTACCTCCGCTTTGTTTTACATGTCTGTAATTACTTTCGATTTCAGTAGTTATTGTTTCTCGATATGATACTGAAGGTTCTCCAATTTCTGTTTCTACATTGAACTCTGATTTTAATCTGTCTATTATTATTTCAAGGTGAAGTTCTCCCATCCCTGCAATAATAGACTCACTGGTTTCATCATCATAATAAGCTCTGAATGATGGATCTTCATTCGACAATTTTGCCAAAGCCTCTCCTAATTTTTCGTTTTCTTTCCGAGCTTTAGGTTTAATCTTAAGTTGAATTACCGCAGGAGGAATGTGAATATTTTCCAGCAAAATTCTATGATCACTATCTGATAATGTATCTCCGGTTTTGGTATATTTTAGCCCAACTAGAGCAACTATGTCACCAGGACCTGCAGTTTTAATCTCTTCTCGGTCTTTTGCTTTGATTCTAAAAATTCTACCAGAGCGTTCGAACTTATTTTTTACAGTATTATAGAATTGCATTCCACTATGTAATTCGCCGGAAAATATTCTTATAAAAGTTTGTTGACCAACATATGGGTCATTTATTATTTTAAAAGCGAGGGCAGCAAAAGGCTCGTTTTTAGACGGAGCTCTTTTGATGTTCTTTTCAGGATTGCCCATTTCAGTCCCAACAACTGATCCAACGTCAATAGGAGAAGGTAGCAGATCTACTACAGCATCAAGCAAAAGTTGTATACCTTTATTCTTATATGCTGCACCACAAAATACGGGAGTTATAAGAAGTTTTAGACTTGCTTCTCGCGATGCATTTAGAAGCAAATCGGTCGGGATGTCTTTCTCTTCAAGAAAAAGTCCCGCAATCTCATCATTATAGTCTGCCAATCTTTCAATCAACAGGCTCCTGCCATCTTTGACATTTGTTAGATATTCATCAGGAATATCTATTTCAATTCTATCCTTATCGGTAAACTTATAGGCTTTTTTGCTAATCAAATCTATAATTCCTGTAAAATCTTCTTCGCTGCCGATTGGTATTTGAAAAGGTATTGCTTTGGCATCCAGATATTTATTCATCTGATTAATAACTTGGTAAAAGTCGGCTCCAGTTCTGTCCATTTTGTTTACAAATGCAATCCTTGGTACTCTGTACCTGTCTGCTTGATTCCAAACTGTTTCGCTTTGCGGTTCAACCCCTCCAACTGCACAGAAAACAGCAATCATACCATCGATTACTCTTAGTGATCGCTCTACTTCAACTGTGAAATCAACGTGACCAGGAGTGTCTATCAAATTGATGCTATAATCTCGCCACTGAGCTGAAATTGCTGCTGAAGCAATCGTTATCCCACGCTCTTGTTCCTGCTTCATAAAGTCCATTGTAGCCTGACCATCATGAGTTTCTCCGACTTTTCTGTTGACACCTGTAAAAAATAAAATCCTTTCTGTTACGGTTGTCTTACCAGCATCAATATGTGCTGCTATTCCAATATTTCTTAATTTCGTTGTGAGCATTAAATAGTTTTTATAATTAATTAAATTTTTGATGAAAATAGAAAATACAATTCCAAAGTCTAAATGGAAAGTCTTATAGAATTATCATTGTTTAACAATAATATTGTTATTGTTCGATAAGCTCTTTGTTTTCCGTGTTGTTTTTTTCAAAAAGCTTTATGGCAATTAAAATCGACCTATAAGCAAGATAAATTAGTAAAGGGAAACTAAAAAGCCATATTATTGAAGATAAATGTTCCATTTTTTATTTTTAAGTTTTAATAAGAATGCTCATTATCAACATTCTCTGTGATTTTAAATTTGTCTATTGATTTCCATGCATAGAATATGTAAGCAAGTATTACAGGCACAAGCAGTGAAATGTAACTCATAATTGTAAGAGTATAATGACTTGATGATGCATTTTCTATTGTAAGGGCACTTTGCAAATCTGATGAAGAAGGATAAAAAGCTGTGTTGTTATATCCGATTACCAGAAAAACGGACAGCACGGTTAAAAATGTTCCGGGTCCAGTAAACCAGATGCCTTTTATACTTTTTTTGAAATAGTTTATGAATATTCCATAAAGAACTAGCAGAACTCCAGACAAGAAGAAAACTATACTTATGGGCATTTCAAGATAATTATTAAGATACTTATAAGATTCCATAAAAACCTCTTTTGTCTCGGGATTATAAGCAAACCCTTCCATTGTAAGCATCTTAAATACAAAAAACAGAAAAAACACCAAAAATGAAATCGAGTTTATTGCAATTTGTTTTCTCGCCCTTTCACGAATTATTGCGCTTTCAACATTATTTGCAATATACATGGCTCCCAGAACTCTTGAAAGAAATAAAACCGCGAATCCCATAGCAATATTTACCGGATTGAATAAAATTTCTATTCCATAAAATGGAGTTTGCCAGGTAGAGAGATTATAAGCATCTCTTACAAAACTGCTGCCGGTAAAGAAAGTTGCCACAACTGCACCAAGCAGGAAAGTTCCAAGAAAACCGTTTATGTATAAGAAGTACTCATATGTTCTTTTGCCCAGAAAGTTATTTTTTTGTTTTCTAAACTCAAAGGCAACAGACTGCAAAACGAAACATAGGAGAAATATTTTCCATGCATAATAGGCTCCTCCAAAGGATGTGGAATAAAACAAAGGAAACGATGCGAACATTCCTGCCGCAAACATAACCAGAGTTGTAAATGTGAGTTTCCATTTCCGTCCAATGGACGTAATAACCATTGTTTTTTCATTTTCTGTTTTCCCTAAAACATCAATAAGTGTTTGACCCCCCTGTACAAATAGTAAAAATACAAGACCGCTACCTACAACCGACATTATTAACCACCAGTATTGTTGTAATTGAAGATGTGTCAGACTCTCAAACATCAGAACCTCCTTTCTTGTTTATTGGACCTTTTTTTATTACACCGAGCATTATTTTTATTTCAGCTATCAGAAGAACAGAAAGTACTATCCCAAACATCCAGAATGTAAGAATTACGGCATTTGCACTTATATTCGATGTTGATATCATTGTTGGAAGTAAGCCTTGAATAGTCCATGGCTGTCTACCTACTTCTGCGACTATCCATCCTGCCATAGAAGCTATAAATGCCAGAGGGAACGTCCAAATAGCAACATGGAGCAACAGCCTGTATTTTTCAAGTTTGTTCTTTATCGCAAAATAAACCAGCAATCCGGAAACAAGAATAAGTAAAAATCCTATCACCACCATAATCCTAAAACTGTAAAAAATGAAAGGAATATTTGGTGTGATTGCTTTTGGGTCATCAAAATGTCCGTAACCCATATACTGATAATTTTCGTAAAATATTTCTCTGTACGCGTCTTGTTTAGCAATATCTCCCGAGTTTTTAGCATCTTTGTATTTCGAGAGTGCATCCAAAGCTATTCCTCCTAATCTGATTTTTTCTTCTGCCGAAATAATATTGTATTGCTCGTTTCCGTAAACCAGATCATTAAGCCCAGGAACAAACGCGTTGAAATCTCTGTAGCCCAAGAATGCCAATGCTTTCGGGATTTCTATTTTGAATATAAAGGATTTTTTGTCATCCCCAATTTCTTTTCTAGGAGTGAGCATTCCTATTGTCACAAGTCCCGCGCCTTCTTCACCTTCGTATAATCCTTCCATCGCAGCGAGCTTAACTGGTTGATGCTGTGCAACATTATAAGCAGAACCGTCGCCTGTAAGTACAACAAATATACTTCCAAATAGTCCGAATGTTGCGGCTAAAATAATACTGCGTTTGGCGAGTAAAATTTCGCGCTTTTTTAGCAAATACCAACTGCTTACAGCTATAATAAAGAATGACCCAATCGCTAAACATGAACTTATGGTATGCAGAAATTTGTTTATAGCAAATGGTGAAAATAAAACAGCCCAGAAGTCAACCATCTCATGTCTTGCTGTATCCATATTAAACTGCATTCCAACAGGATAGTTCATCCATCCGTTTGCAACCAGAATCCATAATGCAGATAAGCTTGCTCCAAATGCAACAAGGTAGCATGTTACTAAATGGAACTTTTTGTTTATTTTTCCCCAACCAAAAAACATTACTGCTATAAAAGTAGATTCCAGAAAAAATGCCATCATACCTTCTGCAGCTAGTGGAGCACCAAAAATATCTCCTGAAATCCACGAGTAATTTGCCCAATTTGTTCCAAATTCTAGACCTAGAATTATTCCGGTCCCTACACCAATCGCAAAATTTATCCCAAAAAGTTTCGCCCAGAACTTAGCAATCTTCTCCCAATGAGGATCACCTGTTTTCAAAAAAATTGTCTGAGCTATGGCTATTATGTAAGTCATCCCTATTGTTAGAGGAATAAATAGCCAATGAAACATAGCCGTCATGGCAAATTGTCCGCGCGACCAGTTTACTAATGCAAAATCAATTGATTCAATCATTTTCTGTTTGTTTATAATTCCTGATTATAGATTCTGTCACATCATCAATACGGTGTTGTTCACTTTCCCATTTTGGTTTTAAAAATTCTGGAAAAAAGTAAGATTTAAAAAATCCGTAAAATATTGAAAATTTAATTATTACAATAATTAATAATGCCCTCGCGAGTTTTGAATTCCTGAAATAATTGTAAATGCTACGGAACAAAAATCCTATTCCGTATAAAACTATACATCTCGATGAATTACAGGATGTTTTCAAACTCAATATTGCATATATTTATTCATTGCAAAAATAATCATTTTTTGAAAGAAAGCAAATCTTATACAAACAAAAGAGTACTAAAATACAAAAATATAAAGAAATGAAATATAATTAATTACTTTGTATGTGACTAATGGACTTTATCCAATAAATTTCTTGTAATCGAGGTAGTATATTAGCTTAATTGAAAAACTATTGAAGTGATTTTCGTCCCAAATATTTTTAAAGTTATCTATATAGTTGGGACTTTGAATTCCCGCAAGGAGTATTCCCGATTCTAAAATCTGATTTTTCCACATTACTGATATGAAGCTGCCGGGTGCAAAATTCCATAGGAACATTAAATCAAGATTAAATCTGTTATAATTTAGATTACTGTGTTCATTAAAATCATGATTATTCGATAAACTTCCATTATAGTTTAAGTTATAGAAGTATTTGTAATTAACAGTAGAAGCATAATGTCTGGCACTGATTGATAATGATATTTTATTTGTAAATATGTAGTCAAGATTTATCGAATTGGAGAATGTAAAAACATCTCTTCTCCCGAAAATAATATGATTCTCGTGTTTCTTTACAAACCCCGCATCGTTAATATCGTAGTCGAAATTGTACCTATATCTTAAGGAGAGTTTTTGCCCCAAACGTGTTAGAGGGCTAATACTTCCATAAACTCCATGTCTTAATTCTGTGTTTTTGTATAATCCTAATCTAACATCCATAGCAAGTCTTTTTCGGTAATCTGTAGAAACAAAAATGGAATTTATTATCATCGGATGCCTATAATAAAACCTTCCCTGAGTTTTGGGTTCGTAATAATCATTTTTGCCAAACGGTTCGTAAGTAAAAGTATTCCAAATACTTGTATATCTTTTAGTGGTTGTATATGATGATAACAAAACTTCAGTAGATGTATATGTGTTTAGTGAATATAGAGAGTTATACTTTATTCTAATACTATGAGTCATATCATTGAATAAGGAAAATGGTGTAAATTGACGAAATCCTAAATTAAGTGAATGACTTATCTCATTAAATTTGGTAAGATAGCCTAGGTCATTTGGGTTATATGCATCCGATATAACTTGAGCATTATAAGAATAAATCCACTTCCCTTGCATTTTTCCTGCCGAAGTCTCCATATACCATCCATTTGCAAGATGTCCTTGCCTATTGTTTTGTGTACTGAATGCTGCAATAGAATTAACTCCAAATTTGTTAGATTTTTCCATAAATCTAAATGCTGTTGCACTAACATTTGAAAGATATGAATTGTTACTTCTATATACATTAGCATTTGTGAAATTTATATAAGAATATTTACCAAGGCTTTGATCGAGAACAATCATATTATAATTTGCCGGATGTTCAGTAATAATATTTTCTTGTTCACCATCGACATTTATTGCATCAACTTTTGTATTGCCAGTAACTGCATTAAAAATTCCCACTGCAAGATTGTTTTTCCCTCTACCGCTAATTTTGAATGCATTGATTAGTTTTGAATTTTTGGGTTTTTCCAAAATTGTGTAGCCTTCGTCTTCCAAATCAGCTATTTTGTTTTTTGTTTCAGAAAGCTCTCCGATGCGTCTAGAATAGAACAATCCACATTTATTAAAAAGTTCGGTTCCCTCTGTGAAAAAAGGACGGTTTTCTGCATAATATGTTTCGTAGG